>ERZ795045.77-NODE-77-length-121385-cov-67.301253_pt1 | contig 121385 bp, 104 predicted proteins | sample MGYA00375129_ERZ795045 | MGnify/ENA primary metagenome ERZ795045 (study PRJEB30174, sample SAMN05720166) | activated sludge metagenome | isolation source: anaerobic digester from wastewater treatment plant | place: Japan | collected 2015-05-15 ...
TCGGCCTACAGAGCCATGCTGTGATCGCCGCAATGGGGCCACCTCCTGATCGCCGCAATGGGGCCGGGTAAAGATACCCCCTTTGCCAATGTAAATGATGCCCTTACCCGGGGAGGAGCTTTACGGGAAAAGCCCTTATTTAATCGTTTTTCCCGGCGGGCCCGAAGTTTCCCCCCCGCCGGGGGGTGTTTTTGGAAAAACAGGGTGACGCAAAGGTATGCCGGAGCTCCGGCATAGGTAAACTATTTGAAATCATTGAGGAATCGGCGATGGACAAAAAATTTTCCCGCCGTTTTTCTTCCCCTTCTCCCCGGAGGGGATGGGTCGGGACCGAAATGACCCCCGGGGCCCCGGCGGGCCCGGGGAAACGCGACGGCGGGACAGTCGCCCCAAGAAGGGATCTCGACACGGCGGACCGGACCTCCGGGGGCGGGCAGGCCATACGTTTTTGACTTGAAAACTCGCTGTCAATATCGGCGTATCGTTGGGATCACGACGAGAATATCGAGAAAGCTGTCGGGGAATTCATGGGCCATTATAAAGAAAGCGGCATGAGCTTAATGCGAAGTCACGTAGGCGGCTGTTACAAGAGCGCCCTGAAGACAAAAAATAAGAAGATATTTGAGTATTGCGCCGCGATAATCAGATGGTGCAGCAATTGAATTTCCCCTACAGGAGTATTTTGTCTTGGAATCCGTTTCAAAGAGAATTGAAGATGGACTGACCGCTTTAGGCTACCCGGAAAACAAACACGGAAAGCTAAGCCGGAGCTGCCCAGTGGGCAGCGATCGGCTTGAGCGGAGAAGTTGGGCAACGGAATCACCATCGGCTGCAAGCCGATGGGTTCGGTGTCCGCGTCGAATGAATTCGACAACAATACGGGCGTTTTATAGAACGTTTTATATCGCTCATCTCTTCGGGATATCGCTGGTCCTTTCTTCGCCTGAAGGCGGAGGAAACATTAATAAATAGAACCTTCCCCATTTGCGCCCTTTGAAATGGAATTCACCAGTTAAATCCGCCGATCGTTTCAAATGCAATTATTTATCTTTTAATCCAATATGTTTTGTTGCGCCAATTTATCCGCTTTCCTTTTTCTACAATGTCACCTAAAAGCATTTGACCTCCACCTATATCAACTTGGATCGTATCTGGATCAATGAAGATGCCATCAGCCCTAAATCCAACTTCATTGAAAGTGGATATTGTGCCGTTTTGTTGAATTATCTTTGCCTCACCCTGCCTGTTAATTCCTGGATTATAAGCGTACCAAGTGCCCGCAAGATCGCGACAGTTATTACCTGCCCACACAGGGGTTAACATTGCTACATACACCATCATAATCCAAGAACAATGCACAAACAATTTTCTCATTTTCATCCTCCTTACATTGTAGTTTTGCATTGCTGGTATCTTGCCAAAGTTGTGACTTATCAATTTTCAGCAGGTTCCCCCTATGGACTTCAATGTATATCTATAGCCCAATGCCGAGTTGAGCGCGGGCACGCGCCTGCCGAAAGCCGAAGGCTTTTATTGCAGGTGCAGTGACGGAGCTCGAACGACCATGTTAGCGTCGCGCGGGTCAGCGCGCGGAGCGTTTTCATCGAAGATGAAAAACAAGGTCGTGAGAGCGCGTCTTTGCCCTCAACAATAATTAGATGGACCCGCATAAGATGCGGAATTTTTCGCTTCTGTCCCTATAAGACGCCTTCAGATACTGTGGCAAAAATTGGTAAATCAATCGTCATCGTTGATATTTCCACCTTTTCCTCAATTTATCGCGGCATGTTATGCCGATCCGCATACCATATGACACCTCTCAGGGGCCGTCCAGAGGAGTCCTTACACCGGATGGCCCGCGGTTGAGGACACGGGTATAGATCATCCCCGCCTCCCGGACTTCAAACCCCTATCCGGGTCCTTCGCATCGAAGCGCCATTGCCGCCGCGCTCGGTTGGTGGCCAGTGATCTTTGAACTTTCTTCCTTCTTACCTCCCCATACGGGGGTAATCTAGGCAAAACCGGGAGGGATTGTCAAATACAAAGATTCGTTTTGTCAACGATCGGCCCTATAGAACCGCTCTGTGATCGCCGCAATGGGGCCACCTCCTGATCGCCGTAATGGGACCAAGTGCGGATCCCCCCTTTGCCAATGTAATTGATGCCCTTACCCGGGGAGGAGCTTTACGGGAAAAGACCATTTTTACTCGTTTTTCCCGGCGGGCCCAAAGTTCCCCCGCCGGGGGGTGTTTAGGAAAAACAGGCCGTTTGGGCCCAAAGATTTCCCCCTTAAAAACGACACGAAAGCTCCGTATTATGAGCATATTACAAGTGCCATATTAGATCAAAAAAAGGCTGACGCAAAGGTATGCCGGAGCTCCGGCATAGGTAAACTATTTGAAATCATTGAGGAATCGGCGATCGACAAAAAATTTTCCCGCCGTTTTTCTCCCTCCCCCGGGGGTCGGGAACGAAATGACCCCCGGTGCCCCGGCGCCGGGCCCGGGGAAACGCGACGGCGGGACAGTCGCCCAAAGAAGAGATCTCGACACGGTGGACCGGACCTCCGGGGACGGGCAGGCCATACGTTTTTACTCGACAAGTCGCGGCGGGAGATGGACAGCATTCCGGGAGGTGGCGGTCCGCAAACCCTTGCCTGACGAGAATTTCGGTCTCTCAAAATCCCGGAAGCCACGCCACGGCAGGAAATTTTTTCAACTTCGCCGATTCATCAATGATATCATATAGCTAACCTGTATCGGGACTCCGATACTCCTCTCCGGGGCGCTCCCAAAACCGGGGTCGGCACTACGGGCGGTCTATTCCCCCGAGGGAGACTCCCGCACCTTCTCCGGCGACAGCTCTGGGTACCAGCGACCGATTCTCTTGCGTATCTTTTGCCCGGCGGATGCTTTTCCCATCAACTCCATCGTTACCTCTGTCGTGTGCTTCCGCCCGTCGGTGGATGCCCATTCTATCGCCGGGACTCTCGTGACGGTGCTGCCTCTCGACACCCGGCTCATTATCCCCGCCCGTATCACGGTGCCCTCATAGTTAGATACCAGCTGACCGGCGGAAACCCCGACGACAATAACCGCCGAAACCGCCAACGCGAACGCCCATCGCCCCAGGGTGTTGCGGAGCCGATAGACGGCACAGAACCCCGATGCCGCCAATACCGCCAAGGCAAGCCATCCGTGCCAGGTGAAGAACAGGCCGTACATCCCTTGTCATCCTCCCGATTTTTTCTTCCGCGTCGCCTGGTTGTCCCGCCATGAGTCATAAAGCGCCCCAACCAACATCAGGGGTAAAGACAGGAAGATGAAGGGGAACGGCAGCAGGCCGAAGGCCGTCGCGGTAGTCATGCCTAATGCGCCTAAAAAAGCCAACGATCCAAAGGTCGATGTGGAAACGCGCGTACGTGTGCGCCCCCAGTGCCACTGACGCCTAATACGGGGGTTCAACATCGAGACGGCGACCAGACAGGTGATCACCAACAATACCCAGGCTATGGACGGATGACCTCCCATGTCTTTCTCTTTCGGAGCCCGACGGCGTTATTGTGCGGCATCGGGAGACACCGCCCGCCGGAGGGGTTGGTCGGAGACCCAGGGGGTCGGTTCGCGCAAAAAAGATCCGGCCCGTTTCTTCCGGTCGTCGAGTCGTTGGCAAAAAAAGAAGGCCGCCGGGGGGGATTCAAACTCAACCCCCCGGGTCGACGTATCTCTTCCTACATCTCGTTCTCAGTGCAGTTCCGGCACCGGTATTCGTCTCCCGACCGGCTGTAGCTGTCCGTGGCGAGCTTGATGACCACTTTGCACTTTGAGCAGCGGGTGGGCTCATATGTCGGGGGATCGGGCATCTTCTCGAAGTTGTACTCGTTGGTTCCGTACCAGGCGACCATCTCCGGTTCGAAGTCCGTCCGGCATTGCTCGCAGGTCTTCCAGTCACCCTCGTGGCCCTCATTGAAGTGATAGCCGCAGAGGGTATATCGGCGGTGGTTGCGGCTGCAACTTTTCCTGGAGAACGAGAAGGGCACGTACCTGTCCTCATCGTCGCAGATCCAGTTCCCGCAGCATTCGGTCTTGGTCAGGTTCTTCGTCTTGCCGCAGAGCCCGCAGCGCGGTTTGTCCGCCTTCTTCTTTACCGGTCTTGTCATGTTCCCCTCCCCGCGATGACGTCAAGGTTCCCGGTCAGGCGTGCCTCCCGGTGGAGGGTGATCTTACCGAGCGGCGACTCCAACGCATAGCTTTTACCAACGCCCCCCGGCCGACCCTATGGGGTGAACAAAGAGAGGACGTCCGTTCCCGTTTCCGCTCTTTACGCCCTAAGCCCCGTGTTTCGCGCCCGCCAAATCCGCCCAGCATTTAAGCCCAAAGAGGGAACGGGCATTCTTTACGGCCGAAACGACGGCCCTCTCCATTACCCTCGCCGACAGGAGGCCGAGGACGCTCAAATCCGCCTCCACGTGACCCGTCGCCAAGGTAAAGATGGTGTCCCCGTCGAACATGGAATGGGCGGGCCGCATGGTTCTCCCATAGCCGTCATGGGCCATGGATGCCAGTTTGGCGGCCTGGGATTTTGTCAGTACGGCGTTGGTGGCGACGATGCCGATGGTCGTGTTGCCGGCAAAGAGGTTTTTCTTCTCCGCGTAAGATTGGATCATGACCTCTTCCGTGTCGGCCAGGCCGGTCAAGTTCGAGTTCAAGAGGCCCGCCAGCCTCTCTCCCCTTTCGGGATCGATCACGTCGCCAAGGCAGTTGACCGCAACCAGGGCGCCGATTTTCAGGGCGCCCACCTGGATGGCGTGGCAGCCGAGGCCGCCCTTCATTGCCCGGGCCAGGCCCAGGATCTTGCCCACCGTCGCCCCGGTGCCCGCCCCCACGTTTCCCTCCGGGCAGGCCTTGTTCGTGGCATTCAGACACGCCTGATAACCCATTTCTTTGTCCGGTCTTATCCTGTGGTCGCCGACTGCCAGATCGAACAGAACGGCCCCGCACACGATCGGTACCCTGGTCACCTGGACGTCAAAGCCAACGCCCCTCTCCTCCAGGTATTGCATCACGCCGGAAGCTGCATCCAGGCCAAAGGCGCTGCCTCCCGCCAAGACGATTGCATGTATCTTTTCCACCAGGTTGACGGGATTGAGAAGATCGCTTTCACGCGTCCCGGGGGCACCGCCCCTGACGTCGATCCCGGCCGTCGCCCCTTTTTCGCAGATGACCACGGTACAGCCCGTGCCGGCCTCTAAATCCTGGGCATGCCCTACTTTGATGTCCTCGATATCGACGAAGGCTATTTGCTCCACGGCGGTCTCCTCTCTTCGCGTATATGGTTGTTGAGCCGGTTTTCTTCAAGCCCGCCGCCGCAAGGGGGGGCGGGAAATCCACCGTACTCATCCGGCGTCGGCGGGACGCGACTGTCACGCGAGGCTTTCATGTCTGCCGGCGGCTTTGGGAGACTTAACTCTTTGAGCTGGACCTTTGTACCGGCGTAGTCCCTGTCGATGCCTACGAGATGGCCTTCATCCCCCGCCTTGCCATTTAAGCCTTGCTCCCCCTCAGCGGCGGCCGCCGAAGAGGGAGCCCAGGACGCCCCGGATGAGTTGGCGGCCGAGCTGGCTGCCGATGGCGCGGGCGGCGCTTTGGACGGCGGCGCCGAGGTATTTCTCCATGTCCGAGGGCTTTTCCCGCCCTCCGGGTGCAGGCGTCTCCACGGGGGCCTGCCTGATCGCCGCGGTGCGTTGCTGCAACTTCTCGTAGGCGCTCTCCCGGTCCACGACCTGCTCGTAATGGCCGTACAGCACCGAGCTCTTGATGACCCTTTCCCTTTCCGCGGGGTCGAGGGCGCCCAGGCGGCTGCGCGGGGGGAGGATCCAGGCCCGCTCCACCATGCCGGGCATGCCCTTGCCGTCCAGCACCGACACCAGGGCCTCGCCGACGGCGAGCTCCATGATGGCCGCGGCGGTGTCCAGGCGGGGGTTGGGTCGAAAGGTCTCGGCGGCGGCCCGGACCGCCTTTTGCTCCCGGGGGGTGAAGGCCCTCAGGGCGTGCTGGACGCGGTTGCCGAGCTGCCCCAGGACCGTCTCCGGCAGGTCCAGGGGATTCTGGGTCACGAAATAGACACCGACACCCTTGGAGCGGATGAGCCGCACGACCTGCTCGATCTTCTCCACCAGGGCCTTGGGGGCGTCGGTGAAGAGGAGGTGGGCCTCGTCGAAGAAGAAGACGAGGCGGGGCTTGGGCGGGTCGCCCACCTCGGGCGACTGTTCGAAGAACTCCGCCAAAAGCCAGAGGAGGAACGTGGCGTAGAGCTGCGGGGACTGCATCAGCCGGTCCGCGGCGATGATGTTGATGACGCCCCGTCCCTCCGGGTCCGTTTGCAGGAGATCGTCGATGTTCAGGGCCGGTTCCCCGAACAGGCGGTCGCCCCCCTGCTCCTCAAGGACGAGGAGGCTCCTCTGGATGGCGCCGATGCTGGCCTTGGAGATGTTGCCGTAACTCGTCTTGTACGTGTCGGCATTGTCGCCGACGAACTGGATCATGGCCCGCAGGTCCTTGAGGTCGAGAAGGAGGAGGCCTTCGTCGTCGGCGATCTTGAAAACGGCGCTCAAGACGCCGCTTTGGGTTTCGTTGAGGCGCAGGATGCGCCCGAGGAGCAACGGCCCCATCTCCGATACCGTCGTCCTCAGGGGGTGGCCCTGGACCCCGAAGACGTCCCAGAACTCCACAGGATAGCCGGAAAACGCGAACCCTTCGGGCTCCAGCTCCCGGACGCGCTCGTTCACCCTGGCGTTGTCCCCTCCGGGCAGGCAGAGACCCGCCAGATCCCCCTTGACGTCGGCGAGTAACACGGGCACGCCGATGGCGCTGAACCGCTCCGCCATCACCCGCAGGGTCACGGTCTTCCCCGTGCCGGTGGCCCCGGCGATCAGGCCGTGGCGGTTGGCCATCCGCGGCAGGAGGGCGATGATCTCCTTTTCGGTCTTGGCGACGGGCAGGGGCTTTGCTTCCGACATGGTCATCAGACTCCTCTTGGTAAGAAGAAATTTATTCGCTCCTGAGGACCGGGGGGCAAAGGACACGAAGGGCGACCGCCCGCCCCGGCGAAACGGTCGCCCCTAAATCACGATCCGCCGGAAAGGCGCCGCTACTTCTTTTTGGCCTCCGCCTTGACCTCAACGGCCGTGGCCTTCATGATGTACTCGATCGTCACCTTGGATCCGACCTTCAGGTCCCCCTTCACCTTCGTGTCCTTGTCCCGGCCGATCTGCCACTTCTCCTTGCCCTTCTGGACGGTGATGACATCGTTGGTCATCTCCAGGACGGGACCGGTCACCTGGTAGCTCTTGGGGCCCGCCGCCAGGGCGAGGGAGGCCGTCAACAACGTGATCAACACGGCGAAAAAGACTCTTTTCATCATCCTCTCACCTCCTCGGGTAATTTCGGTCGATATTTCAGGAATCGTGCGCGGATGTCAAGGAGTAATGAAGAGAAACAGAGGGCCTGTCCGGCATGGCGTGGGGCTCAAGGTCCGCGAGGGGCGACGGCCGAATCACCGCTGGCAATTCGGCCCGAGAACGGATATGGGAAGAATCCGTCGTTTTTTTTCGTAACGGTGACGACGCCGACGCGGGAGAAATTCCCGGTCATGGAGGAGCTGCTGATGAGGGAACTGGACCGCTGTGGTATAAGGCCGGAGAGGGACCATGCATGAGCTCTCTCTCGTCGAGTCCATCCTGCGGATCGTCGACGAATACGCGGCGAAGGAGGGGTTCGACCGTGTGACGGTCCTGCGCCTGTCCTGCGGCAAGCTTTCCTGTGTCGTGCCGCAGGCCCTGCGCTTCGCCTTCGAGATCCAGTCGCTTGGGACCCGCGCCGAAGGCGCGGCCCTGGAGCTGGAGATCCTGCCGGCCGTGATCCATTGCCTTTCCTGCGCAAGGGATTTCGAGGTCGACAGGTTCGATGCCCAGTGTCCGGAGTGCGGGGGGTACGAGGTGTTCCTGGTGAGGGGGACGGAGGAACTGAGACTGCTCGAGCTGGAAGTCGAATAGGGGTCGTGGCGGCAGCGTCGGGCGGCGTGCGTCGGTCCCGAAGATGTGATAACGTAAGCGACCCCGGGTGGGGGTGTTTTCGAGAGGTGAGGAAGGATGTGTATCGCTTTTCCCGGTAAGATCTTGACCATAGGCGAGGACAACGTCGCCGTCATCGATATCAGCGGGACGCGGCGGGAGGTCTCCCTCGACATCATAGACGAGCCCGTCGCCGTGGGCGACTACGTCATCTGCCATGCCGGCTTCGCCATCCAGCGCCTCGACGAGGAAGTCGCCCTGGAGAAACTCTCCTTCCTGAAAGAGCTCATCGAGAATGAAATATATTGACGAGTACCGCCGCCCGGAACTGGTCCAGGGCCTCCTGGCGGCCGTGGGGGCCAAGGCGGCGGAAATCGGCCGTGAGGTCACCATCATGGAGATCTGCGGCACCCATACCCATGCCATCGGGAAGTACGGCTTGCGCAGGGTGCTGCCGGCGAACCTCCGCCTCATCTCCGGACCGGGCTGTCCCGTCTGCGTGACCTCCATAGGTGACGTCGACGCGGCCCTTCACCTGGCCGGCCTCCCCGGGGTGATCTTCGCGACCTTCGGCGACATGCTCCGCGTACCCGGGACGGGCGGTGAGAGCCTCACGGGCCTGCGGGCCGCGGGGGCGGACATCCGGGTCATCTCCTCGGCCGGCGACGCCGTCCGTTTCGCCGCGGAGAACCCCGATCGGCAGGTCGTCCTCATGGGCATCGGTTTCGAGACGACGGCGCCCACCGTGGCCGCCGCCGTTCTGCGGGCAAAACAGAGGGGCCTGGAGAACTTCTGCGTCTTTTCCGTGCACAAGACGGTCCCTAAAGTCATCGAGGCCCTCCTCGCGGACCCGGAGCTGAACATCGACGGCTTCATCTGCCCCGGCCACGTGAGCGTCATCACGGGGACCGAGGCCTACCGCGTGATCCCTGAGGCGGGCCGGGCGGCCGTCATCACCGGGTTCGAGCCCGTGGACATCGCCGAGGGGATCCTGATGATCCTTCACCAGATTGCCTCCGGGAAGTTCGACGTGGCCATCCAGTACAGCCGCGGCGTCAAGGAGTGGGGGAACGCCCGGGCCCGGGAGGTGATGGCCGAGGTCTTCGAACCCGGCGACGCCGATTGGAGGGGCCTCGGCGTCATTTCCGGCAGCGGTCTGTGCATCCGGCGGGAATTCGCGGAATTCGACGCCCTGAGGCGGTTTGACCTGCCCGCGCCGGCCTCCGCCGAGGTGAGGGGGTGCAGCTGCGGCGAGGTCTTGAGGGGGGTGCTGACCCCCCCGCAATGCCGCCTCTTCCTGAAGGCCTGCACGCCCGCCAACCCCTTGGGACCGTGCATGGTCTCCGGCGAGGGGACCTGCGCGGCTTACTACAAGTACGAACGGGACCCGGGATGACGGGCAAAAGAGCCGTTTCTCAGGGAACCCCGGGAGATGAGTTTTGCAAGGGAGGAAGAGATAGATGAAAGTGACCGTCGTCAGGAACATCCTCGACGCCAATGATCGGATCGCCGCGGAGAACCGCCTTCTCTTCGACGAGAAGGGGGTTTATGTCATCAACGTCATGAGCTCGCCCGGGGCGGGCAAGACGTCCCTCGTGGAGAAGACGATCACGGCCCTGAAGGACCGCTGGCGCATCGCCGTCATCGAGGGGGACATCCAGAACACCTACGACGCCGACCGCGTCGCGGCCCTGGGCGTTTGCGCCGTGCAGATCAACACGGGCGGGGCCTGCCACATCGACGGGAACATGGTTCGGGAAGCACTGCCGGCCCTCGACCTGGACCGGGTGGACCTGCTGATCACGGAGAACGTGGGCAACCTCGTCTGCCCCGCCGAATTCAAGATCGGCGAGAACGCCAAGGTGATGATCCTAAGCACCCCCGAGGGCGCCGACAAGCCCGCCAAGTACCCCCTGATGTTCCAGGAGTCGTCCGTCATGGTCATCAACAAGATCGATCTCCTCCCGTACGTGGATTTCGACCTTGCCAAGGCGAGGCGGGACGCCCTGGCCGTGAACCCCGGCCTTGAGATCTTCGAGGTCTCCTGCAAGACCGGCCAGGGTCTCGAGGGCTGGATAGGGTGGCTGGCGGGCCGGGTCGAGGCCTTCCGGAATAGATGAGCGGGGCCCGCAGGCGCGTTCGCGTCCTCTTCTCCGGCGTCGTCCAGGGGGTGGGCTTCCGGCCCCACATCTACCGGGTGGCGACGAAGCACCGCCTCGGGGGGTACGTCTGCAACACCACCGAGGGCGTCACCCTGGAGGTGGAGGGGCCGGCCGGCCGCCTGGAAAGATTCCTGGCCGAGCTGGCCAAGAGTCACCCCCCCGCCTCGGCGGCGCGGATCACGTCTCGCGAAGATATCGAGGTCCAGGGGGAGACGGAGTTCCGCATCGTCGCCAGCGAGCGGGAGGGGCACAGGAGGGTCCTCATCTCCCCCGACATCGCCACCTGTGACGACTGCCTCAGGGAGCTCAACGACCCCTCGGACCGGCGCTACCGTTACCCCTTCATCAACTGCACCAACTGCGGTCCCCGCCTGACGATCATCGGCGATGTCCCCTACGATCGGCCGAACACGTCCATGGCCTGTTTCCGGATGTGCCGCCGATGCCGCGGGGAGTACGAGAACCCCGCCGACCGCCGCTTCCACGCCGAGCCCAACGCTTGTCCCGTCTGCGGGCCCCGGCTCTGGATCACCGACGAAGGGGGGAACAGGGTCGAGGATGACCCCCGGGAGGTGGTGGGGAAGGCGGCGGGGCTTCTGAAGGCGGGTCGGATCCTCGCCGTCAAGGGTCTCGGCGGTTTCCACCTCGCCGTCGACGCGGCGAACGAAGAGGCCGTCAGGCGCCTGCGGTCGCGGAAGAACCGCGAGGAGAAGCCCCTGGCCGTCATGGCGAGGGACATCGAGACGGCCGGTCGGATCGTGAGGCTCGGGAGGGCCGAGAGAGAGCTCCTCCTCTCACCCCAGCGGCCCATCGTCCTGTGCCGGAAGGCCGCCGACGATCCCCTCGCGCCTTCCGTGGCGCCCGGCGTCCCCAACCACGGCGTCATGCTTCCCTACACGCCCCTGCACCACCTCCTCCTCGGGGAGGGCTTCACGGCCCTGGTCATGACGAGCGCCAACCAGGTCGACGAGCCCATCTGCGTCTCCAACCGCGAGGCCCTCCGGCGCCTCAAGGGCATCGCCGACTTCTTCCTCTTCCACGACCGGGACATCCTCGTGAGGTGCGACGACTCCGTGGCGGCCGTCATGGGCAGGGGGCCCGTCCTGCTGCGCCGTGCACGCGGCTGGGCGCCGAAACCCATCACCCTGCGCCGCCCGTATCCCGACGTCCTCGCCCTCGGGCCCCACCTCAAGGCGACGCTGTGCGTCCTCGCGGACCGACTCGCCTGGCTGAGCCCCCACATCGGCGATCTGGAAACGCCGGAGGCCCGGGACTTCCACCGGGAGAGCCTCAGGGTCATGGAGCGCATCGCCGGGTGCCGCCCGGACACCGTCGCCTGCGACCTGCACCCGGCCTACTGGACGACGAGACTGGCGGAGGAGATCCCCCATCGCGAGATCATCCCCGTCCAACACCACCACGCCCACGTCGTGAGCGTCATGGCGGAGCACGGCCTCTGGGGCGAGGTGATCGGCATCGCCATGGACGGGACGGGCTACGGACCCGACGGGACGGCCTGGGGCGGTGAGTTCCTCCTGGCCGCCGAGGCCCACTACCGGCGGGTGGGCCACCTCCGTCCCTACCCCCTCCCGGGGGGTGAAAAGGCCGTCAGGGAACCCTGGCGCGCGGCGGCGAGTCTCCTCCGGGAGGCCTTCGGGGGGGAATGGACGGTCGTGGCCCGCAGGATCCCCCTGGGCGTCCACGAGGAGAAGTTCGTTGTCCTGGAGAACATGATGGCCCGGGGTTTCAACTCTCCCCTGACGTCGAGCCTGGGCCGGGTCTTCGACGGTGTCGCGGCCGTCTTGGGGATACGACAGGCGGTGAGCTTCGAGGGACAGGCGGCCATGGAACTCGAGGCCGTCGCCGGAGGCCCCACAAAAAGGCGCTACCCCTACGGGATCGTCAGGGAGGGAGGGAAGCTCATCCTCGACCTCGGGCCCCTCGTGCGGGCCGTGGCGGAGGACGTGATACGGGGGAAGGATCGAGGGGCCGTCGCCGCGGCCTTCCATGGAACCATCGTCGAGGCCGTCGCGGAGATGGCGGCGGCCGTCCGGGAGGAGACGGGGCGGGAGAGGGCCGCCCTCAGCGGGGGGTGCTTTCAGAACCGCCTCCTCCTGGAGGGGACCGTCCGGGCCCTCAAGAGGAAGGGCTTCACGGTCTACACCCACCGGCTCCTACCGCCCAACGACGGCTGCATCGCCCTGGGCCAGGCCGTGGCCGCGGCGGCCCGCCTCGCGGCGCGCGAGGACGGGGGCGGGTAGGTCGGGTCTGTTGATCAACGACAAAAAATGGCATATTGAGAGAGGCAGACCGAAGGGCGGCCGACGACGCCGGCGGGTCATGACGCCTGGCGGAAAGAGGGTATGAAATGAGGCATGAGCGGATTCTTCTGGAACACGGCAGCGGCGGGCTTTTAAGCCACGAGCTGATCACGGAGGTCTTCCTGCCCCTGTTGCGAAACCCCCATCTGGAGCGCCTCGAGGACAGCGCGGTCTTGACGGTGGGTGAGAGGTCGATCTGCTTCACGACGGACTCCTACGTCATAGACCCCCTCTTCTTCCCCGGCGGCGACATCGGTTCGTTGGCTGTCCACGGGACGGTGAACGACCTGGCCGTCTGCGGCGGGAGGCCCCTGTTCATCAGCGCGGGTTTCATCATCGAGGAAGGCCTCCCCCTGGAGGACCTGCGGCGGATCACCCTCTCCATGGCCGAGGCGGCGCGGAAGGCCGGGGTCGCCGTGGTCACGGGGGACACGAAGGTGGTCGCCCGGGGGGCCGCCGACGGCCTCTTCATCAACACCTCCGGCATCGGCCTTGTCGAGTACCCGCACCCCCTCTCCGTGAAGAGCATTGAGGCGGGGGACGCCGTCATCGTCAGCGGCACCGTCGGCGATCACGGGGCCGCCGTCCTGAGCAGGAGACGGGAGCTGGGGGTGATCTCCGAGGTCCTCTCCGACTCGGCCCCCCTCAACGGCCTCATCGCGGCGATCCTCGCGGCGAGCCCCCGGGTCCACTGTATGCGTGACCCCACCCGGGGGGGGCTCGGGGCGATCCTGGCCGAAATAGCGAAGCAGTCCGGCCGGCTCATCGAGATCCGGGAGAAGGACGTCCCCGTCCGGGAAGAGGTGCGGGGGATCTGCGAGATCCTGGGTTTCGATCCCCTCTTTCTCGCCAACGAGGGGAAGGTGGTCGTTTTCTGCCACCCCGGGGACGCGGACCGGGTCCTGGAGGTGATGAGAGGTCACGAGTACGGCAGGGAAGCGGCCCTCATCGGGTCCGTGGGCGAGAGGGAGCGGGGGCGCCTGGTCCTGAGGACGGTTATCGGCAGCTCCCGGGAGGTCGATCTGCCCGTGGGTGAGCTGGTCCCCCGGATCTGCTGACGGCGTCGGCCCCGGGGGGGCGGCGCCCGAGAGGACGAAGTCCCCTTTACATCATCGGAGGTCCCCATGTCTGAGATCATCCGTTTCGGCGTTTCCTTGGAGAAAGATCTCCTGCAGAGGTTCGACCGCCTGATCCGGGAGAAGAGGTACACGAGCCGCTCCGAGGCGATCCGGGATCTCATCCGCCAGGAGATGATCAAGAAGGAGTGGGAGGAGGGCGGTCAGGTGGCCGGGGCCATCACCTTCATCTACGACCACCACAAGCGGAACCTCCTCAACCGGATCATGGACCTCCAGCACGACTACAACAAGATCATCGTCTCGACCCAGCACATCCATCTCGACCACAATAACTGCCTGGAGGTCGTAGCCGTCAGGGGGACGGCCGGGGAGGTCCTCGAGCTGGCCGACGCCCTGAAGGCCCTCAAGGGGGTCCGGCACGGCACCCTGAGCATGACGGGCGTCGAGAAGGACACGGGCTGATCCCCGGGTCATCGTCGTCTGCGGGTCGGCCCTCATTTTGGGCGGCGGCGGGGCGATGACGAAATGACTTTACTGCTCGGCAGCTTGAAGGTTTTCATACCGTGTCGGACCGTCCGGCCGGCTGGATTCCCCAGGGAGAGGAGGGCCGTCATCGGGAGGTGTTCAGACACCGGGCTGTGCGTCGGGTATATCCCGGCTTTGCGTGGCGCCCATTCCCGTTTGAAACGTCCGACCCCAAGGGGCCCCTTCGGCCTTAGGCCGTCGGCGGACCTGCCCTGGGCCGCGGGACCTGATTGCCCCTCCGGCCTTGTCCAATTGTAAACGCCCCGTTCCCGGCGCACCCTCGACCTCAAGACCGCCGGGGCGGACTCCGGGACGCCGGAACGGATGACGGGCAAAAAACCAAAATGTAATGGGCCCGTGACATGACGCGAGATTCAAGTTGACAGGGCGAAGGCTTAGTGTTATTTAATAAGAAAAGTAACATCGAAAGGCGGGCAAAAGGCCCCTTGAGATCCGCGATCCCCACGGCGAATCTTTCCCGATGGACCCAACCACCGTCACGGCGCCCGGGGTCCGGGAGGATGTCATGGATGTTTCGATGACGATACGGTCTCAAGGGTGTTTTTTTTGTCTTGTCAGGTAGCACGAAATTAAAATGGGTGGCACAAACCCCTTTACCCACTCACGATATATCAATGCGAATTCCTTAGAGAAAAGCATCGCTATCATCTCGTCCGTTGTCCTTCATCTGGGCCTTTTTTCTCTTTTTCTAACCAAACCCCTCATGACCATGCCCCACGTGTCGGAGGCCATCCATGTGACCCTCGTAGCCGGCCGGGAAGCTCATGAAAACGGAGTCACCGAGAGGGAGAAACAAAAGGCAGGGGTCAAAAGGGTGACCGTGTCGAGGAGGGAAGAGAGGGACCCCGCCGACGATGTTCCCCTTGCCCCTCGGCAGGTGCCGGATCGACCGAAGGCGGCGGGGACGGTCAAGGCCGACCATACCCCCGCCAAGGCCGACGGGGCGGCCCGTGTTTATCCCGGCGGTGTCGTTCCTGCCGCCCCGCCCCTGACCGGCAAGGTCGTCGAAGTCCCCTTCGGGAGCTCCGAGGGGCCGCAGTTTCTCCATCAGGAAACGCCGATCTATCCCTTCTTCGCCCGTAGGATGGGCAAGGAGGGGCACGTGGTCCTTCGTCTCCACATCGACCGGCGGGGTCTGCTGCGCCAGGTGGAGGTGGTGCGGCCCGGGGATTTCGGGTTTACGGAGGCGGCCGTGGAGGCCTTGAAAAAATCGACCTTTCGCCCCGCCCTCAGGGACGGGGAGGGGGTCGACAGCCGGGCGTTGCTCACCGTGTGGTTCAAGCTGAGCCGGGACTGAGAGGGGGTGGTCGGGGGAAAGGGGTTTTTCGACGCGCATCCGTCGAGGGTACAGGCGGGGGTAGTTGAAGGGGCCACCCCCGCCTGTGAGAAGGCGCTCACCAAGACCACCTTCCTAATAAATTTTTAGCAGAAGGGAGGGGGGTTGTAAAGGTATCGATGGGGAGGTCAAGGAATGAGGTACCTTTGTCTGATATCGGTCTTTTTTTGCCTTTTTGTTTCCCCGGCCTTGGCCGCGGGAGATCCGGAAACGAAGTTGAAGGATATCGTCGTGACCGCCACGAGGACGGAGAAGAGCCTGGAGGCCGTCCCGGGGGATACGGTCGTGGTGAAGGGAAAGGAATTTGAGAGACGAACCACCGTCACGATTGACTCCGCCCTGGACACCCTGCCCGGGGTCTTCGTCCGCAGGGTCAATCTCATGGATACCCTCTCCGCCGTGACCCTCCGGGGCATCCCCGACCAGAAGCGGACCCTGGTCATGAAGGACGGGATCCCCCTCAACAGCGCCTACACGGGCGACGTGACCCTCACGGCCATGGCGCCGGGGGACATCGACAAGATCGAGGTCGTCCAGGGCCCCTATTCCAGCCTCTACGGGGGCAATGCCATGGGCGGGGTGATCAACATCGTCACCCGCTGGCCCGAAAAGAGGGAATTCGTCATCAAGAGCGCCTACGGGACGAGCTGGCGTCGCGGCGAGAGCCTCGATGACCTGCAGACATACTACCTCTCCTACGGAGACAAGTTGACGGACAAATGGAGATTGCTGGTGAGCTACGGGTACAAGGCGACCAACGGTTACGCGAAGGAGATGGTGACCACGTCGGTGAAACCGCCCGTCGGTTACACGGGGTGGTCCTACGTCTCTTCAACCCAGGGGGCGACGAACTACCTGATCGGCGACAAGGGGGACAATACGTGGTGGGACGACAATTTCAGCCTCCGGACGGCCTATGACCTCAGTTCCGCCGCCCGTTTGAAGCTCTCGCTCCTTCGGCAGCGCTACAAGTACAACTACGACGAGCCCCACACCTACATCAAGGATGCCGCGGGGAATCCCGCTTATTCCTATCAGTCCGGGGGAAGCCGGGTCCGGGAGAGCGCCTACACCAGCGGCATGGGGATGAAGGTGAACAGCGTCTACGACGCCGGTCTGGAGGTGGAGATCGGTTCCGTGAAATCAAAGCTCACCGTCGGTTTGAACGACAACGAGAAGAACTGGTACACCCTGCCCAACACCTCCGCGGCCCCCTACGCGACCCTGGGGGGGGAAAACGGGAAGCTCTCCAGCAGCCCGAACCAGAATTTCCTGGCCGATTGGCAGCTCACCTTTCCCCTGATGAAAAGAAACATCGTGACCGTGGGCGCCTCTTACCGCTTCGGCCGGGCGGACACGGAGGAGCACAACCTCAGATACTACAAGGACGAAGACTCGAAGACGGACCTGACGTACAACTCGGGGGGGAAAGACGAGGTCTGGGCCGTCTTCGTCGAGGACGAGATCGCCCTGACGGACAAACTGAGCCTTTTCTTGGGCGCGAGGGGCGACTGGTGGAAGACGAACGACGGTTACGCCAACCAGTTCGGCGGGGGCGGGTTATCCGAGACCTATGATTCCCGCACGGCCTCGGCCTTCAGCCCCAAGGCCTCGCTGGTCTTTAGGCCCTTCGAAAAGACCACCCTTAGGGCCTCGGCCGGGAAGGCCTTCCGTCCCCCCACGATCTACGAGCTCTACAGGACCTGGGTGGGATCGGGGTCGGGGTCGAGTCAATCCTCTCCCCGCGTCACCTACAGGGGCAACCCCGATCTCACGCCGGAGAAGGTCTTCGCCTGGGACGTGGGGGCGAGGCAGGGCCTCTGGAAGGGTGCCGAGATAGGCGTCACGTATTACGAAAACCACCTGGAAGACCTCGTCTATAGAAAGACGGGCGATACCGTCAACAAGGGCGGCACCTGGGTCCGCGAGGACGTCTACATCAACGCGGGGAAGGGCCGGTGCCGGGGCGTTTCTCTGGATCTGGAACAACGCGTGGCGACCTGGCTGAAGCTGACGGCCAACTTCACCTACACGGACGCCCGGATAGAGGAGAACGCCGCCAAGCCCTCCACCGTGGATAAGCGGCTGACCTATGTGCCGGACAAGATGTTCAATATAACCGGTGGGTTGGAAAAGAAGCCCTTTTCTCTGTCCCTGACGGGGAGGTACGTGGGCAAGCGTTACACCGACGACGAGAACAGAGACACGGTCAACGGCGTGCCGGGTTCCTACGATCCCTTCATCCGGTGGGACGGGAAGGTCTCGTATGAGGTGAGCAAAAATATCAAGGCGTCCTTGGCGGTGTTAAACATGGCCGACGAGGAACACTACGAGTCCTACAAGGCGCCGGGGAGGCTGTGGTTCGCCGAGGTGGAGATCAGGTTTTAGGGCCCCGTGAGACGGGCGGGGTGGGGAGGCGGTTCCCGGCGGCCGTCGTGTGGGCCTGTGCGGCCGTCCTGGTCATGACGACGGCGGCCCTGCCCGCCCCCACCCCCACCGCCGTGATCACCCACACGGATCGCCTGGGGAGGCGCGTGGAGATACCCGTGCCGGTGAAAAGGGCCGTTTTCCTCCAGATGTACGAGCTCATCCCCGTCCTCGACGTCTGGGAGAGGGTGGCGGGGTTGGGGCGTTACGCCTTTGTCAACGATATCGTGGCCTCTTCCCGGGCGCGCCGGCACGGGACGGTCCCCGCCGTCGGGGGGGGTAACGATATCAATGTGGAGGCCGTTATCAGGGTCAGGCCGGATTTGATCGTCACCTGGACGGCAAGCCCGGAGCAGGTCCGTTTCCTGGAGGGCAAGGGCCTGCGGGTGATCGCGGAATATCCCGAAAGTATTCAAGAACTGAGGGAGGTAATGAAGCTTTTGGGCAGGGTGTTTCAGCGGGAGCGGCGGGTTTCCCGAGCCATCGGGGAGATGGACCTCCTCCTGGGGGATATACGGGCGAGGGTGGCGAAGGCGCCGCCGTCGCCGAGACCCAGGGTCCTCTGGCTCGGTTCGCGGCCGACGACGGTGGCGTGTCGCAACAGCATCGGCAACGAGTTGATCCGCCTCGTCGGGGGGGAAAACCCGGCGGAGGCCATACCCCTGCGCAACACCGACATCCCCCTGGAGAGGATCATCTCCTGGAACCCCGATATCGTCTTCATCTGGGGTAACGCGAGGTACGGGGCCCGCCACATCCTGGAGAGCTCCCACTGGCGGACCGTCAACGCCGTCAAGCACGGCCGGGTCTACAAGCTGCCCGAGTGGTCCACCTGGTCGCCCCGGGTGGCCCTCGTCGCGTTGTGGATGGCCATGCGGACGTACCCGGAGCGGTTCGAGGGCCTGGATTTTTCGTCCGTTGCCGACCGTTTCTACCGCCTGGTCTTCGGCCTGTCCTACAAGGGGGAGGGGTGGCATTGAAGGGGAGGCGGGTCCTCGATGCCGTGATCCTGTTATCCCCCCTGATGGCGGGATGGGCGGCCCTGTTCGTGGGGTCATGCGACATCCCGCCCCTGGACGTCCTGAGGGTCCTGGCCTGGCGTCTGTTTGACCCGGGGGCCTTCGGCGAGAGTTCCGAGTGGGTGGTCATCGTCGACATCCGCCTGTGCCGCGTCGTCCTCGCCGGGATCGTCGGCGCCGTTCTGTCGGCGGGGGGGGCCACGTTCCAGGGGATGTTCCGCAACCCCCTCGTGGACCCATACATCCTGGGCATCTCCGCGGGGGCGGCCTTCGGCTGCGCCGTCGCCGTGGGATTCATGCCCCTGATCTCGACGCCCCTGTTGGCCTTCGCCTGCGGTATTCTCGCCGTGTCCCTGACCTCCTGGATCGCCCGGTGGGGGGATGACGTCTCCCCCTTGACGATGGTCCTGGCCGGGGTGGTCGTCTCCGCCTTTTTCACGGCCCTGGTGTCCATCGTGAAGTTCCTCGTCGACCCGGCGAAACTCCAGAGCATCGTCTATTGGTTGATGGGGAGCTTCTCCCTCGCCGAGTGGAAATCCGTCGGGATGGCGGCAGCGGCGGCCGTTGTGGGTTTGACCCCCGTCTACCTGATGAGGTGGCGCCTGAACGTGATCAGCATGGGGGAGGAGGAGGCGAGGACCATGGGGGTCGACGTGAGGCGTTACCGGGTCGTGTTCATCGCCGCCTCGACCCTGGCCGTCTCCACGGCCGTGTCCGTCAGCGGCATCATCGGCTGGGTGGGCCTCATGGTACCCCACCTGGTCCGGATGGTCTCCGGCCCCGATCACCGCTCCCTCATACCCCTCTCCATGGCGGCGGGGGCGGCGTTTCTCATCCTGGCCGATACCGTGGCGCGGTCCCTGACGGTCTACGATCTTCCCGTGGGCCTGGTGACGGCCATCACCGGGGCCCCCTTCTTCGTCTATCTCCTCAAGCGGGGGGGGAGGGAGAGTTGGCGCGGATGACGGGTCATTTGGAGGTCCGGGATCTGCGTTTCGCCTACCCGTCGTCCCCCAGGGCGGTGTTGGACGGCGTCTCCTTCCGCGTCGAAAGGGGTATGGTGAGCGCCGTCCTGGGGCCCAACGGATCGGGGAAGACGACCCTCTTCAAGTGCCTGACGGGCGTCTGGAAGGCGAACGAAGGGACGATGACGAACGACAGCGACGACTTCGCGGCCCTCCCTCCCGCCGCCAGGGCGAGGCTCTTCGCCACGGTGCCCCAGGACCACGTGCCCCCTTTCCCCTACCGGGTCCTCGAGGTCGTGCTGATGGGGCGCTCGCCCTATATCTCCCCCTTTGCCCTCCCTTCCGCCCGGGACTACGCCGTCGCCGAGGAGACGCTGCGGGAGCTGGGGATCGACGCCCTGAGGGACCGTCCCTACACGGCCATCAGCGGGGGGGAAAGACAGCTCGTCCTCATCGCCCGGGCCCTGGCCCAGGAGGCCCCCTGCCTGCTCCTCGACGAGCCGACGGCCCACCTCGACTTTCGTCACCAGGTGGGGGTCTTGACGACCGTCAGGAGCCTCGTCGACCGGCGGAACCTCATCGCCCTGATGACCCTCCACGATCCCAACCTGGCCCTCATGTTTTCCGATTACGTGGTCCTCATGGACGCCGGCCGGGTGGTGGCCCAGGGGCCGCCCCGGGACGTGATCACGGAAGAGAGCATCCGGGAGATTTACCGGATCGATGCCACCATCCACGCCTTCGACGGGACGAGGTTCGTATGCCCCCGGATGAGACGATAATCGCCCTCAGGGACCTCACGAAGACGTACGATGGCGTCCGGGCCGTCGACGGCGTGACCCTTTCCATAAAAAAAGGCGAGATCTTCGGGCTCTTGGGCCCCAACGGGGCGGGGAAGACGACGACGATAAAGATCATGACCACCCTCAGCCGTCCCGACGGGGGCGTGTGCACCGTGGGCGGATTCGACGTCACGAAGGAGCCGCGGGGGGTGAGGGGCATCATCGGCGTCGTTCCCCAGGAGAACAACCTGGAGCCGGAACTGACGGCCTATGAGAACCTCTTGATTTACGGCCTGTTGCATAAGGTGACCCCCCTTGGGGAGACCGTCAGGGGGCATCTGGAGATGGTCGATCTCTGGGAGAGGCGGGACCAGGTGGTCTCCCAATTCTCCGGCGGCATGAAGAGACGCCTCGTCCTCGCCCGGGCCCTCCTGGCCGACCCGGCGATCCTCTTCCTCGACGAGCCCTCCACGGGTCTCGATCCCCAGATAAGGCGCCACCTGTGGGACATCGTGAGAAAGACGCAGAAGGAGGGACGGACGGTGATCCTCACGACCCATTACATCGAGGAGGCGGAGGCCCTCTGCGACCGGGTGGGTATCATCTCCCACGGGCGGTTGATCGCCCTCGACACCCCCGGGTGTCTGAAGGACACCGTGGGGGGGTACGTCGTGGAGTATATCGACGCGGAGGGCCGCCTCGTCCAGCACCTGTGCCGGGACCGCGCGGAGGCCCACGAGATCGCGGGGGGGATCAGGGAGAACGTCACCATCCGGAAGACCAACCTCGAGGACGTCTTCATCAAACTGACGGGGGAGAGGATCGAATGACGGCCCCCGGCTGGTATCCCGTCTTTCTACGCGAGATGCTCCACTTCCGGCGGAAGTTCTTCAAACTGGGCTACCTCTTCTCGGCCATGGTGGCCCCCCTCATCTACCTCGCCGCCTTCGGTTTCGGGTTGGGGCGGAGCGTGCATATCGACCGCGGCGATTATCTGGCCTTTCTCCTGCCGGGTCTGGTGGCCATGAGTTCCATGTACAACTCCTACAACTGGATCGCCAGTTCCCTCAACATCAACAGGCTCTACTTTCGGACCTTTCAGATTTACGTCCAGGCCCCCGTCTCCCCCGCCTCCGTCATGGTGGGGGAGGTCCTGGCGGGGATGGCCAAGGGATTCTTTGCCTCCCTCCTCGTCATCGCCGTCGGCTTCTTTTCCTCTCCCGATTTCGCCCTCGGTGCGCCCTTCGTCGTGGCCCTCTTGATGAACTGCCTCCTGTTCTCCGGCTTGGGCGTCATCGTCGGCATGGGCACCAAGTCCCACGAAGAGACGGCCACCTATTCCAACCTCTTCATCATGCCCATGGCCTTCTTCAGCGGGACCTTCTTTCCCCTGGAGAAGCTGCCCATGGCCGTGAAGGCCGTCATCTACGTCCTGCCCCTGACCCATACCGGCATCCTCATCAGGAAACAGGCCTTCGACGGCGAGGGGCTTTGGTCCTTGGGCGTCCTGGTCTTGTACTCCCTTGTCTTCCTCCTCTGGGGGTCCCGCATGATTGCCCGCTACAGTGAGTGATCGGAGGTGCCCATGAGAATACTTGCGATTTGTTGGTCCAGTTACCTCCCGTTGATGAAGGCCTCCGCCGACGACCTCGGGATCGACCTTCGCGCCTACTCGACGAGACAGGCGGCGACGGTTCCAGGGGTCCTGGAGAAGATCAGGGGTGACCTCGCCGCGGCGGATCTCGTCCTGGCCTACCGGACAAACGACGCCTTCTGGGAAGAACTGGAGGAGGACCTCGCACGGGCGAAGGCCCGTCTCCCCCTCGTCGTCGTCGGCAGCGACCCCTCCTTCATGGCCCTGTCGAACGTCCCTTGGGAGGTAGCCTCCGACGTTTACCGTTACCTCGTCTTCAACGGGGCCCAAAACATCCGCAACCTCTTCCTGTCTCTCCTCTCCCGGCTCTTCGGCCAACAGCGGCCCTTCACCCCGCCCGTGGAGCTCCCCTGGCAGGGGATCCATCACCCCCGCCTGAATGGGGTGTTCACGGATCGGGAGGCCTACCTCCGCGCCTACGAAAGCTCCCTCCCCTTCACGCCCCGGGCCTATGTGGGTCTTCTCTACCCGCGGACGAACTGGGTCACGGGGAACATGGGGGTGGAGAGGGCCGTGATCGAGGCGCTGGAGGGACGCTCTTTGGGGGTCCTGCCCGTTTTCCTCTATTCCCTGAAGGACGGCGCCTTGGGAAACCTGGGCGGTACGGAGGTCGTCGGGCGGTACTTCGTCGCGGGGGGAAGACCGTGCGTGGAGGGCGTGATCAAGCTGACGGCCTTTTTTTTGGGGTCGGGGAAGGGTGACCTGGACATGTCGGGGGCCAGGGACGGGGCCCAGGTGTTCAAAGACCTCAATATCCCCCTCTTCAACCCCCTGATCTCTTATTACCGCAGCAAGGAAGAGTGGTGGGAGGACCCCGAGGGATTGGGGAGCCAGGTGGCCTGGAGCGTGGCCATGCCGGAATTCGAGGGGGTCATCGAGCCCCTGGTCGTGGGGGCCGTCCAGGGGGAAAACCAAGAGCCTCTTACCGAGCGGGTGGGCCGCCTGGCCGCCCGCGTCGCCCAATGGGTGGCCCTGAGGAAGAAACCCGCCGCCGAGAAGAGGGTGGCCTTCATCCTCCACAACAACCCCTGTGCCTCCGTGGAGGGGACGGTGGGGGGCGGGGCCCATCTCGACACCTTGGAGAGCGTCGTGGCCGTCATGAGGAGGATGAGAAAGGAGGGCTACCGGGTCGAGCCGCCGCGGGACGGGAAGGCCCTGATCGAGGAAATAATGGAGAGGAAGGCCGTCTCCGAGTTTCGCTGGACGACGGTGGAGGAGATCGTGGCACGGGGGGGTGTCCTGGGTTTCGTGGCGGGGGAAAGATACCGCCGGTGGTTCGACGAGCTCCCCGCGGTGAGCCGGGAGAAGATGCGCGCGGCGTGGGGGGAGCCCCCCGGCGAGGCCATGGTCCACGGGGGCAACATCCTGGTCACGGGCGTGACCTACGGCAACGCCGTCGTCTGCGTGCAGCCGAAGAGGGGCTGCGCCGGCGCCCGCTGCGACGGGGAGGTGTGCAAGATCCTCCACGACCCCGCCGTGCCCCCGACGCACCAGTACGTTGCCACGTACCGGTGGCTGGAGGAGGAATTCAAGGCCGATGCCGTCATCCACGTGGGGACCCACGGCAACCTCGAGTTCCTGCCCGGGAAGTCCACGGGCCTCTCGGCGGCCTGTTTCCCCGCTATCGCCATCGGCGCGGTACCCCATCTCTACATCTACAACGCCGACAACCCCGCCGAGGGGACGGTGGCCAAGAGGCGGAGCAACGCCGTGATCGTGGACCACATGCAGGCCGTCATGGTCGGCGCGGAACTGTACGGCGAGTTGGAGGAACTGGAGAGGCTCCTGGAGGAACACGGGAAATGCGCCGCCGGGGAACCCGCCCGGGCCCACGCCCTTGATCACATGATCCGGGACCAGGCGGCACGCCTCAACCTCCTGGATGGGGAAAGGGAAGACCAGGAGACGACGGACGCCTTCCTCCGGAGACTCCACGAGAAGCTCACCTTGATGAAGGGCAGTTCCTTCGCCGACGGGATGCACGTCTTCGGGGAGATCCCCCGGGGGGAGAAGCTGGCCGATTTCGTCTCCGCCGTCGTCGGTTTCGACGATTCCCCCGCCTCGGTCCGGGGCGTGTTGAGGGATATCCTGTCCCGCCGCGGCGTCCCGGAAGGGGAGGACCGGGAAGAGGCGGTGGAGAGATCGTGGCGGGACCTCGTGAGGGATTTCGTACTCGAACGGACACCCCTGAGGGCGGGCCTTGCCCGCCATGACCTGACGGCGGACGAGGAGGCCCGTCTTTCCCGGATCGAGGAGACGATCGGATCGGTCGTGGAGAATGTCCGGGCCTCCGACGAGATCGGCGCGCTCCTCAACGGCCTGGGGGGAGGGTATGTGGAACCCGGTCCCTCGGGCCTGATCACGCGGGGCCGGCCTGATATCCTGCCCACGGGGAGAAATTTCTACTCCCTCGACCCCCGGAGGATACCCACCCCGGCGGCCTGGGTCACGGGCCGGGAACTGGCGGAAAGAACCCTGGAGAGGTTTTTGAAGACCGAGGGGCGGTACCCGGAGAGCCTCGCCTATTACTGGCAGTGCAGCGACATCATGTGGTCCGACGGGGAGGGGTTGGCCATGGTGATGCACCTCCTCGGCGTCAAACCCCGGTGGCTTCCCAACGGCAGGGTCGAGGGCTTCGAGATCCTCCCCCTCGACGAGATCGAAAGGCCCCGCATCGACGTGACGGTGAGGGTGTCGGGCATCACCCGCGACAACTTTCCCGGCTGTATCGAGTTCCTGGACGAGATCGTTCAGCGGGTCGCCGCCCTCGAGGAGCCGCCGGAAGGGAATTTCGTGAGGAAGCACACCCTGGAGAAGTTAAAGGCCGCGGGCCTTCAGGGGGAGGACGTCGCCCCCGAGGTGCTGCGCCCCTTCACCTACCGCATCTTCGCCGCCATGCCGGGCACCTACCAGGCGGGGACGCAGCTGGCCGTCTACGCCTCCGCCTGGAGAACGGAGCGGGACCTGGCGGACGTCTTTCTCCGCTGGAACGGTTACGCCTACGGCAAGGGGGTTTTCGGCGCCCCGGCCCATGAGGGTTTGAAAACCTCCCTCAAGGACGTGGAGGTGACCTTCAACAAGGTGGTGACGGACGAGTACGACCTGACGGGCTGCTGCGGCTATTTCGGGACCCACGGGGGGATGATAAACGCCGCGCGGGTCTTGACGGGCCGGGAAGTCAGGAATTACTACGGCGACACCCGCAAGCCCCGCCACGTCTCCGTCCGGACCCTGACGGAGGAGATCAGGAGGGTGGCCCGGGCCAAGATCCTCAACCCCCGGTGGATAGAGGGGATGAAGAGACACGGCTACCGGGGCGCGAGCGAGATCAGCAAGCGGGTGGGGAGGCTGTACGGCTGGCAGGCGACGGCCAAGGCGGTGGACGGGGCCGTCTTCGACGACGTGGCGCGGACCTTCGTCATAGACGCCCGGAACCGGCGTTTCTTCGCCGACAACAACCCCTGGGCCCTCGAGGAGATGACCAGGAGGCTCATCGAGGCCGCCGAGAGGGGGCTGTGGGAACCGGCCCCGGACGTCCGGGAGGCCCTGAAGGCGATCTACCTGGAGATCGAGGGGTGGATCGAGGAGAAGATGGAAAACGCCGACGGCGACTTTCAGGGAGGGAGCATCGACGTCTTCACCCGGGCGGACGTGGCGGCATGGAGAGAGAAATGGGAGGAGATGGAATGACGGTTTTCCCCTTCACGGCCGTCGTGGGACAGGAGGAGCTCAAGACGGCCCTGGTGCTGAATGTCGTGGATCCCTCCATCGGCGGGCTCTTGATCATGGGTGAGAAGGGGACGGCGAAGAGCACCGCCGTCCGCGCCCTGGCCGATCTTCTGCCCGAGATGGAGACGGTCAGGGGATGTCCCTTCAACTGTGACCCCGAAGGACCCCTCTGCCCGAGGTGCCGGGACGCGGCGGTTCGAGGGGGGAGCCTTGAGACGGAACGCAGGAAGATGCGCGTGGTGGAACTGCCCCTCGGCATCACGGAGGATCGCCTGGTCGGCACCCTGGACATAGGTTACGCCTTGAAGACGGGCGAAAAGAGGTTCGAGCCCGGCATCCTTGCCGACGCCAACAGAAACTTCCTCTACGTGGACGAGGTGAACCTCCTGGAGGATCACCTCGTGGACCTCCTCCTCGACTCGGCGGCCATGGGGGTGAACACCGTGGAGAGGGAAGGGGTCTCCTTTTCCCACCCCGCCCGGTTCATCCTCGTGGGCACCATGAATCCCGAGGAGGGGGACCTCCGCCCCCAGCTCCTGGATCGCTTCGGTCTGTGCGTCCGCGTCTCCTCCGTCATGGACAAGGCGGCGAGGGTGGAGATCCTGCGCCGGCGGGCCTCCTTCGACGCCGACCCCGCCCTTTTCCTCGCCCGCTGGGAAGAGGAGCAGAGGGCCCTCGCCCGGCGGATCGCCGCCGCCAAGGCCAGACGGGAGGAGACCGTCGTCGCCGACGGGATCCTGGAGAAGATCGTGGAGATCACGTCTGCTCTTTCCCTCGACGGGCACCGGGCGGACATCGTCATCATGAAGGCCTCCCGGGCCCTCGCCGCGTTGCGGGGCAAGGCGTCCGTGGGGGACGAGGAAGTGAAGGAAGCGGCCCTCTTGGCCCTGAGTCACCGCCTGAAGAGGAAACCTTTCGAGGATGTCGAGGGGGAACGGGAGAAGGTCCAATCCCTCCTCAAGGAGTTGTAGGCATGTCTTTTACCGGTTTCGTGGGACACGAGGGGGCGAAGCTGGCCCTGATCCTCAACGCCGTCGATGGGCTCTGCGGAGGGGTCCTCTTCGTCGGCGAGAAGGGTAGCGGCAAATCCACCCTCTGCCGGGAGTTCCGCGCCCTGTTGCCCGCCGGGACGCCTTTCGTGGAACTCCCCCTCCACGCGACCCTGGAGTCCCTCGTGGGGGGCGTCGATATCGAGACGAGCGTGAGGAGGGGGGAGAGGGTCTTCCAGGAAGGCCTCCTCGGCCGGGCCGCCGGCGGGTTTCTGTATGTGGACGACATCAACCTCCTGTCGCCGGAGATCATCGACGCCCTCATCAGGACGCCGGGCCCCCTGTACCTCCCCGGCGGGGCGTACGGGGTTCTCCAAGGGTACAGACTCCTGGCGACCATGAACCCGGAGGAGGGGGAGATCTCGCCCCACCTCCTGGATCGTTTCGGCATGGCCGTCGTTTGGACCTCTCTGTCCCGTCGGGACGAGAGGTTGGAGATCCTCAAGGGGGCCTTGGCGGGGGAACAACCGGGAAGGGACGAGGAATTGAGAAGGAGGATCGAGGCGGCCCGCCGGCGGGTGAGGGACATCCCCGTCCCGGGGCGGGTCCTGGACCGCATCGTCGAGACGTGCGCGGCCCATCGCCTCGAGGGTCACAGGGGGGAGATTTTCCTCTTTTACGCGGCCCGGGCCTATGGGGCCTTCATGGGCGCGCCGGAGACGACGGTGGAACACGTCGCTGCCGTCTCGCCCCTCGTCCTCGCCCACCGGTCCCTCAGAAGTCCTCAGGAGGGCCACGTCCACGAGGACCCGCCGCCGGCGGGTAACGACGCCGAAGCCCACGGCCACCGTCACGATCACCCCCATGAGGGCGACCTTCAAGAACGGGGGGCGCCGAAGGGGGGCGAGGGGACGGGCTGCTGCGGCACCGATGAGGGCCCCGGGGCGTCGGCGCCGAGGGAAGAGGTCTTCGACGTCGGGTCCGCCTACGGGGTGCGGAGGTTCCTGCTCAAGCGGGACCGGAAGCTCCGCCGGGGGAGCGGGCGGCGGACGAAGACCTGGACGGGGGGCATGTCCGGTCGGTACGTCCGCAGCGTCCTTATGAAAAACGACGACGTGGCCGTCGACGCCACCCTGCGGGCGGCGGCCCCGTTCCAGGTCCTCAGGGGGCGGCGGGAGGGGATCGTCATTCGGGAAGAGGACCTGCGGTTCAAGCGGCGGGAGAGGAAGACGGGTCACCTGGTGATCTTCGTCGTCGACGGTTCCGGTTCCATGGGGGCGAAGAGACGGATGGTGGAGACCAAGGGGGCCGTCCAGTCCCTCCTGTTGAATTGTTACCAGAAGCGGGACAAGGTGGCCATGATCCTTTTCCGCAAAGATCGGGCGGAGCTGGTCCTGCCGCCCACGTCCAGCGCCGAGGCGGCGGCGAGGCGGCTGAGATCCCTCCCCGTGGGCGGCAAGACGCCCTTGGCGGCCGGTCTTATGGCGGCATACGATCTCGTCAGGAGGGTCAATAATAAAGCCCCGGAGACGAGATTCCTCGTCTGCCTCGTCACCGACGGCCGGGCCAACCACGGCCTCACGGGTCTGCCCGTCTGGGAGGAGCTGCGGAGGCTGTTTCCCCTCCTCAAGAAACTCCCCTCGACGGACTACGTCGTCATCGACACGGAAGACAAGGGGAACTTCCTGCGGGCCGACCTGGCGGCCAAGGCGGCCCTCCTCCTCGAGGCGGACTATTACACCTTCGAAACCTTAAGGGCGGAACGCCTGGCTCAGATAGTCCGGGAAAAGAGTGCGGCGGTGGGGCCGTAGGGCGTAAAGAAACCTTGCTCAGCCTTGAACCGGGTTCTCGACGAGGCCCAGGATGAGCTCTGCCGCCTTCGCGGCCAGCTCGCCCGTGCGGGGGGACAGACCACGGCGAAAATCGAAGTCGTAGCCGCGGATGGAGACGACCCGACCTTCCGGTTCGGCGCCGTAGAGGGCCTTCAGGAGCCCCAGCATCATGGCGGGGGTGAGGTGGTGGGTGAAGGCGGCGGGTTCGAAATCCGGTGTGACGGGGAAGGTGTGGATCTCCGGGGCGTTCTCGAGGACGTGGGCGTCGACGAAGACGATCCGGCGGTAGGCGACGAGGTATTCCGCCGTCTCAGGCGTCAACTGGTGCAGAAAGACCGTGTCGAGGTCGCCGCCCGTTTCCTCCCACCCCGTTTCCCCCTCCCCGAGGGGCGGCCGCCCCAGGCGGCGCCGCAGGGTGTTGATCACCGCAAAGGCCGCGCCGTCGTCCGCGCGGTCGATGTTGCCGAAACCAATGACCAATGTTCGGGGCATAGAGACAAGAAAGGCCCCGCCGTCGGTGCGGTGACGACGGGGCCGTCGGGTCCTTATCGGGAGATGCGGTCCAGGACGGTGCCGTCGGGCCCGACGAGGGTGATCTCCAGGGGCATCTTACCCAGGGCGTGGGTGGCGCAGGAGAGGCAGGGATCGTAACACCGGATCGCCGCCTCCACGCGGTTGAGCATCCCTTCGGTAAGACGGTTGCCGTTTACGAAGGCCCTGGCCACGAGGCCCGAGGCCGTGTTCATAGCCCAGTTGTTGTTTCCCGTCGCCACGATGAGGTTGACCCTCGTTAGGCGCCCGTCTTCGTCGGTGCTGTAATCGTGGAAGAGGGTCCCCCGGGGCGCCTCGATGACCCCGACTCCCTGTCCGGGGATCTTCGCCGCCGGTGCGGGGGCGCAGACATCCGTCGAGAGGATGTCCCGGTCGTCCAGCAACTGGGTGATCCGCTCCAGGGCGTAGACCGTTTCGATCAGCCGGGCGTAGTGATAGTACAGGGACCCTTCGACGGGCTTCCCGCCGTTGATCTGCCTGAACCGGAGGAACTCCTCCTGGGCCAGGGGCGTCCCGATCTTGTCGACGACGTTGAGGCGTCCCAGGGGGCCGACGCGATATGTCCCCTGGGGCCAGCCGGCCTTGCGCAGGTAGGGGAACTTCAAGAAGGACCAGGACTCGACGTGCTCGGCGACGTGGGCCAGGTAGTACTCCGGCCTGAACTGGGCCAGCAGCTTCCCGTCCGCTCCCTTCACGCGGATCTCGCCGTCGTACATATGGAGGCCCCCCTCGTGGTCCACGAGGCCCATGTAGCAGGACGGGAAGGAGGCAAAGGCGCTGACCGTTTCCTGGTTGGCCTCGATCCAGCCCTTGGCGATGTCCACGGCCGTCCTGGTCGTCGCCAAAGCCTCGGCGTGGTCCGCCAGGATCTCGTCGCGGTCCTTGGGGCTGAGGGGGGCGTTGACGCCGCCGACGACGGCGAAATTCGGGTGGACCCTCTTGCCGCCGAGTCTCTCGATGATCCTCTGGCCGTAACGGCGCAGGGCCACGGCCTTCAGGGCCAGCTCGGGATTCGCCTTGATGATGCCGACGACGTTGCGGGTCGCCGGGTCGGCGTCGAAACCCAGCAGGAGGTCCGGCGCCGCCAGGTGGAAGAAGTGCATGCCGTGGGACTGGACGAGCTGACCCATGTGCATGAGCTCCCGCAGGAGTTTCGCCGGCCGGGGGATCTCGACGCGGGCGACGGCGTCGCAGGCCTTCGCCGCCGCCAGGTGGTGGCTGACGGGGCAGATGCCGCAGATGCGCTGGGTGATCTGGGGCATCTCGAAGTAGAGACGGCCCTCGCAGAATTTCTCCAGACCGCGGAATTCATCGACGTGGAAGAAGCTCTCTTCCACCTCGCCCTGGTCGTTGACGTAGATCGTGACCCGCCCGTGACCTTCGATGCGCGTTACCGGTTCGATCGTTATTTTCCGAGAGGCCATATCGTTCTCCTTTAGTCGTAGGTGAAGAGTTCAGGTGGCAACACGACGGGCGTCCGCCCGGCCAGCAGTTCCGTCAGGGCGTAGTAGAAGGCGTCGGCCCGGGGCGGGCAGCCGGGGATGAACAGGTCCACCTTGACGACCTTGTCGATGCCCGTCACCATGGGCAGGGGCGTCCCCAGTTCCGGCGAGTCGGGGATCACGCCGTCGACGACGCTCTCCGTCTCCAGATAGGCCCGTTTCAGGGCCTCCTGGGTGCCGCAGAGGTTGCGCATGGCGGGGACGCCGCCGAAGACGGCGCAGTCACCCACGGCGATGAGGATCTGGCAGCGCTCCCGCATCCGTTTGGCCACCTCGACGTTGTGGGAATTGCAGATGGCCCCCTCGAGGATCCCCACCGTCACCCCCTCCTCCGGCGGGTGCTTGAGGTCCGTGATGGGGCTCGAGGTGAACTCGACCGACTCCAGCAGTTTGACGATCCGCTCGTCTATATCGAGAAACGACATGTGGCAGCCGGCGCAACCCGCCAGCCAGTCGGTGGCTATCTTGACCTTGGCCATCTTAAGCTCTCTCCTTTCCCTTGATTTCGATGAGGGCGGCCTGGGAGGTCTCATCGAAGGACAGCGACTTTTTCCCCATCTTTTGGGCCAAAAGCGCCAGGATTTCCCAATCCGCCTTGGCGCTGCCCGCCGGCTCCACGGCCTTGTCGGCCTTGAGGATCCGACCGTCCGTGGAGGTGAGACTTCCCGCCCGCTCCGACCAGATGGCCGAGGGCAGGACGATGTCGGCGCCTTCGACGGCGGGCGACCGGAAGGCGGCCTGGACGATGGTGAACGGGCCCGGGATGACCTGGCCGACGGTCTGTTCCCCGAGGATCATGTACAGGACCTTCGTCCCCGCTGCCCTGCCGTCGCCGCTGAATCCGAGGGCCGTCGCCGCAAAGGCGTTCACGCCCGGCTGCATGGCGATGAAGGACGCCTTGTCGGCGATTTTCTTGAGGGCCTCCGCCGTCTCTCCCGTCACCCCGCCGTGGAGGACGACGGGACGACCTGCGGCGGCGGCCGCGGCCACGGCCGAGGCGATGTCCGACGTTGGTACGGTGAGGGAGGCGAAGGGGGCCAGGCCGTTATCGCCGTCGTCCACGACGATCAATCGGGCGCCTTTGTCCACGGCCCGCTTGGACAGGTAGGCGGCGACGGGCATTTCCTTCATCAGATCGACCCCCACGACGATGACGAGATCGCTGGTGGCCAGGTCGGCCAGGGTGCCGGAACGCCCGGACAGCTTCGGCACGTTCCTGTTCAGGAGGCCCAGGTAAGAGGCCCCGAGGTCTTCGCGGAAGAGTTTCGCCGCCGTGTAGAGGGCCTCGTTCGTGGCGTCGCCCGAGACGGCGACGCCCAGATCCGCCCCCCCGGCCCCTCTCAGCTTTTCCGCCGCCGCCTCGAGGGCGTCGTCCCACGTGGCGGCCATCAGCCTCCCCTCTCGCCGGATCATGGGTTCCGTGACGCGTTCCCGCTCGTCGTGGAGGGGCTCGAAGCGGCCCCGTTCGCACAGAAGACCGCCGTTTACCGGGGCTTCCCAGTCGCTCTCGATGCGGACGACGCGGCCGCCGCGCACGGCGACCTTCATGGCGCAGACGACGCTGCATCTGTTGCAGGCCGAAGCCACGCGGTCGAGCTGCCTGTTCCGCCCCATGTAGGAACTCCGGCGGTCGATGATGGCCCCCGTGGGGCAGACCTGGGCGCAGGTGCCGCAGGAGACGCACGTGGACTCGCCCCAAGGCGCGTCGGCGTCACAGCTGATGAGCGTGGCGGCCCCCCGGTTGCCCAGGCCGAGGGTGTGGTTGGCGGCGATCTCGGAGCAGGCGCGGATGCACCTCGCGCACAGGACGCAGCGGTTGTGGTCGATGACGAGGTGCCGGTGCGAGGCGTCCAGGGGGAAAGGCTTGGTGTAGGTCTCGAAGAGGAAGTGATCGAGGCCGAATCTGTATCCCAGGTCCTGGAGCTCGCAGCTGCCGCTCAGCTCGCAGTACGGGCAGAAGTGGTTGCGTTCGGAAAAGAGCATGGAGAGGATGAATTTCCTCATCTCGTAGAGTCTCGGGGTGTCCGTCTGGACCTCCATGCCTTGCGTGACGGGGAAGGTGCAGGCCGGCTGCGGGTTGCGCTGCCCCTTGACCTCTACCAGGCAAAGGCGGCAGGCGCCGATGGGGATCAGGGAAGGGAAGTGACAGAGGGTCGGGATGTCAATGCCTGCCTGCCGGGCGGCGTTGAGAACGGTGGTGCCCGGAGGTACGTCCACCTGCCGGCCGTTGATTGTAATGGTAACAGTGTCCATCGATTACCTTTTCTCCTTTCTGAACGATCGGGATGATCTTCCCGTTGCGCCCTGTTTCGGTGCAACGGGCCCTCTCGGCCTCGCAGGGGCGCCGCCCTGCCTTATACCCCATCACGGGGTGGCCTATATCAGATTTCGTCTGTCCTTGTCAAAGGCAGAATAGAAAACACAATGCCCATCATCTCTACTACCTTCGCTCTTTGCGTGTTCATCAGGGGCGCCGATGTTTATGTTGACACCTTGGCCCATGATGTCGCATGATCCGCGGGGTTGAGAAAGGAAAGGAGGACGCCATGGGTTACGAGAACATCGTTTTCGAGGTTTCCGGGGGCGTGGCCGTCATCACCCTCAATAGGCCCAGGTATTTCAACGCCCTGGATTTCAAGCTCGGCGACGAGATGGTCAAGGCCCTGGAGATCTGCCAGGACGACGACGCCATCCGGGCGGTGGTGATCACCGGCGCCGGCCGGGCCTTCTGCTCCGGCGGGGACCTGCGCCTCTTCCGGGAACAGCTCGACAGCAGCAACCCCTCCGAGGTGGTGCGGCAGTTGGTCCGGTCGTTCAACGCCATCATCCACGGCATCCGCTCTGTCCTCAAGCCCGTCATCGCCTCCGTGAACGGCCCCGTCGGCGGTGGTGGGTTCAGCCTCGTTGCCGCCTGCGACCTGCGCATCGCCGCCGCCTCGGCCATCTTCCGGCAGGCCTACACCGCCGTGGGCCTCGTCCCCGACGGCGCCTGGACCCTCCTGGTCCCCATGCTTCTGGGGCTGGGGAAGGCCACGGAGCTGGTCCTCCTGGACCCCATCCTGAGCGCCGAGGAGGCCCTGAAGATAGGCCTGGTCAACCGGGTGGTGAAGGACGAGGATCTCAAGGCGGAGACGGAAAAGGTGGCCGCGAAACTGGCCGCCGGCCCCACGCGTTCCTTCGCCGTGGCCAAGGAGAACCTGAACAACGCCATCTTGGGCCTTCTGGAGAGGCAGCTCGAGCTCGAACGTTCGGGGATGGTCAAGTCGGCCAAGACGGCGGACTATCAGGAGGGCCTGCGGGCCTTCTTCGAGAAAAGGGAGCCCCGTTTTCAGGGCCGTTGACGGGCTGACGAAAAGGCCTTTTACGAAAAATAGACCAATAAATTCATGATCTTTCGAATACCGAATCATGTCCCCCTATCTGATCGTCCCGCGGAAGGGGCATGACATCTCGCGGCGGCAGATCAGCCCCCACGCCCTGGTCACCCTCTACCGCCTCCGGGACAACGGTTTCATCGCCTACCTCGTGGGGGGGTGCGTCCGGGATCTCCTCCTGAAACGCCCCCCCAAGGACTTCGACGTCGCCACGGACGCCACGCCCGGTCAGATCAAGAGGCTCTTTCGAAACTGCCGCCTTGTGGGTCGCCGCTTCCGCCTGGCCCATCTCCACTTCAAGGACGAGATCATCGAGGTCTCGACGTTCCGCGCCGCCGCGCCGCCGGAGGAAGAGGACGAAGATCTGGAGGCGGAGGGCAGGGGGGAGGTCCCCCCTCACCGGCGGCGGCACCTCAAGGACGAGGAGGGGATGGTCCTGAGGGACAACGTCTTCGGCACGCCCGAGGAAGACGCCCTCCGCCGGGACTTCACCATCAACTCCCTGGCCTACAATATCGCCGATCTCACCGTCATCGACTACACCGGCGGCCTGAGGGACCTCAGGGAAAGGGTCATCCGCCCCATCGGCGACCCGGAGGTCCGTTTTCGGGAAGACCCGGTGCGGATGCTGCGGGCCGTCCGTTTCGCCGCCTCCCTCGACTTCACCATCGAGCCCGCCGCCTGGGAGGCCCTCTGCCGCCTTTCCCCCGCCATCGTCCGGGCGTCGCCCGCGCGGCTCTACGAGGAGATCCAGAAGCTCTTTCTCTACGGTTCGGCCCGGCGGGTCTTCGACCTCATGGATCGAAGCGGCCTCCTGGAGGCCCTCTTCCCCAGGCTCGGACCCTGGCTGCGGGAGGACCCCCGTCACCGTCAGGAGATCCAGACGAATCTAGAAGGCATCGACGATCTCTTCCGCAACGGGACGCCGGCGTCGCCCGCCCTCCTCCTGGCCGCCCTCTTCGGCAGGGAGCTCGAGGCCCGGACCGTGGCCGTCAGCCGCGGGGAGGGCATCCCCCACCAGCAGGCCCTCGACCGGGTCTGCAACGAGGCCCTCAAGGAGATCGCCCGCACCGTGGCCGTCACCTCCCGGAGCGGTGACGGCCTGCGCCGCATCTTGTCTTCCCAGCCCGCCCTGCGCCGCATGCCGCCCAGGCGCCCCGCCGCCGTAGCCGCCCGGGGGGAGTTCGCCGATGCTCTTGCCTATCTGCGCTTCAAGGCCCTGGCGGGGGAAGAATACCGCGTCCCCTTGGCCTGGTGGGAGGCCTTTCTCAGCGGCGTCCCGCCGGAGAGGATCCCCCTGCCGGCCCGGGAGGGGACGGCGGAAGGGAAGGACAAGGTCCGGAAGCGGCGGCGGCGACGGCGGCGCGGAAAACCGAAGGGACGGGCCCAACAAGGCGAGGCGTCCCCGGCGGTGCCCGGCGGCGAAGGGTCCGCCCCGTGAGGGCGCAGGTCCTTGGGGGCCTCAGGCGTGGGTGAGACGGCGCTCCTTCTATACCTCGCCTCCATCCCCGCGGCTCCCGGCGGCCACGGCCCCGGCGACGGCCGCGCCGATGCCCGAGCCGTCTTGGATAAGGAAGAGGTGGACGTTATCCGAGGCGGCGCCGCCGACGGCCCTGAGGGTGTCTGCCATCTCGGCCCGGTAAGAGGGGTTGTGGGCGAAGAGGGCCCCGTCGACGGCCACGGCGTGGGGGGAGGAGAGATCCGGGTCCATCCAGGTCAGGACCGACGCCACGGCCAGGGCGGCGATCCTGGCCGAACGGCCGAGGACGAGGCGGGCGACGGCGGCCAGGACCCGGCGGTCGGGCGGGGCGACGGGGCCGAGCCAGGCCGTCTCTGATTCGTCACCCTCCCGGAGGAGGGCCAGGTCCCTTGTTGAAAGGCTGAAGGGTTTCTCGAGGGCCTTTCCTGTCGCCGGCGCCAGGAGTCCCTCCTCGGCCATCTCGCGGAGGGCGAGGCGGGCGATCTCCCCCAGGTACAGCCCCGAGACCATCTTCTCCATCCGTTGGCGGCCGGGGTTGAGGGAGGCCTCGTCCACCTTCCCGTCGAAGCGGTTGGCCGGGAAACCGTCATAGGAGCCCCACTCGAGGTTCACGATCACCTCGCCTTCGTGCCGATCTCCCGGGAGCTTTTTTATCCTTCCCGCGTCCTCGAAGTAACAGGCGTTGGTGCCCGTCCCCAGGATGACCCCCAGGTCGCAGGCGGGACGGGCGTAGGCCCCCGCCAGGAGGGTGCCGACGGTGTCGTTGATCAGGACCCCCACGCTCAGATGTCCCAGACCCCTGCGCGCGAGGGCCTCGTTGAGGAGACCCCCGACGTCCCGGCCGATAACCCCCTCGGCGGTGAAGCCCTTGGTCCAGGCGATGACTCTCCCTGCGGAGACGCCCAGGGGCGCGAAGGGGAAGGAGAAGGTGAAGGCGAGAGCGTTCCTTTCCCCGCGGGGGGGGTGGCCGGCGACGAACGCGGCGACGCACCCCGCCAGGAAGTCGAAGAGCTCCCGGCCGGGGCCGTGCATGACGGCGGGGGGGATGACGAAGCGGCGGACGGCCGTGAGGGAGGCGCGGCGGGCCCCGTCCAGCTCCGCCTCGAGGACCCGGATGTTCGTGCCCCCCATGTCCAGGGCCAGGTAGCGCCCCCTTTCCGTCCCCCGCGGCCGTCCGATAAAGGAGGGCAGCATCCTCAGGGATCCATCACCGCCCGCCAGCCCCCGCTCCATCTCGCGGTGGAAACGGGCCATGAGGGCCGGCGCTTCCTCCAGGGGGACGGTGAAGTCCCCGGCCAGGCGGGCGAGGTGAAAATCCGCAGACATGATACCTAATTCCTAAGGTCTTGAAATCACAAGGCAATATATCGGGCAAAAAGGGTCATCGTGTCCCCGAATTTCTCGCCGCCGGTCCGCAGGCGGCGGACCCTTCGGGTTTCCGTTGCCCCATGGTGTCTGCAAACGTTATTGTTGACCTCGGACCCGGCGCCCGTCCCGAAGGGACCCCGGGTCCCGAGCGGGGTCCCGGGGGTCACCGCCACAGACTTAAGCCCCGGCGGCCGCGGTCCGGTCTACATAAAACTCAATAATTTCAATATGTTACAATAATCTCGGCCCTTGGGGCGCCCTCATGGGTCGTCCCGGCGGGACGGCGGTCTCAGGGAGGCCCCGGCGACCCCCGGGGTTAGTGGGTGCGCTGTCCCCCCAGGGTAAAGGAGAAGGTGGCGCCCCGGTCCACTTCGCCCCGGGCCCAGACGCGGCCCCCGTGACGGCGGACGATCCGCTGGACGATCGCCAGGCCCACGCCCGTTCCGGGGAAGAGACGGTCCGGGTGGAGGCGCTGGAAGACGCCGAAGAGCTTGTCCGTGTAGGTCATGTCGAAGCCCGCGCCGTCGTCCCGGACGAAGTAGGCCCCGTCTTCCCAGCCCGCCTCGATGGTGGCCCGGTCCTTGTGGGAGGTGAACTTCACGGCGTTGCCCAGGAGGTTGACCCACACCTGGCCCAGGAGGGTCGGGTCTCCCAGGGCGGGGGGCAGGGAGCCGACACAAAAGGCGATCCGCTCCCGGTCCTCGGGGGTCGTCACCTCCTCGTAGGCCCGGCGGACGAGGGCTTCCATATCCACGGGGACGATTCTGAGCTCGGCCCGGCCCACGCGGGAGAGGGCCAAGAGACCGTCGATGAGACGACCCATGTTCAGGGCCCGCTCCCTGATGACCTCCGCCAGGCGCCGGGCCTCCCCGGAGACGGCGTCGCCGTGGTCCTCGAGGAGGATGCGTGAAAAGCCCTCCAGGGCCCGCAGAGGGGCCCGCAGGTCGTGGGAGACGGAATAGACGAAGGCCTCCAGTTCCCGGTAGGCCTCCTCCAGGGCCTCCGTCCGCTCCCGGACCCTTTCCTCCAGCTCGAGGTTGAGTCTCCGGAGCTCCTCCTCCATCCGGCGGCGCTCCGTCATGTCCACGGCGTAGCCGTACCAGTCGATGGTGCCGTCCACCCCTTTTTCGGGGATGGAGTTGGCGTAGATCCACCGCTCCGTGACGCCGGGGAAACGGGTGCGGAACTCGCATTTCCACGGCGACAGGCCCTTCTCCGAGGCCCTGATGCTCTCCATGACCATCTCCCGGTCGGCCGGCACAATGGCCTCGTAGACGGGTGTGAAGTCCTCCCGGACGTCCTCGGGGTCGCAGCCGAAGATGCACCTAATCCCGTCGCTGCTGTAGGGGAGGCAGTAGGTCCCGTCGGGGCGGCGCCGGAACTGGTAGAGCATGCCGGGGACCTGGGAGGCGAGGTAGGCCAGGGTCAGGTCCTTCTTCCGCAGGGCCGCCTCGGCCTCCCGGAGCCTCGTGATGTCCCGCTTGGTGCACCAGAGGCGGACCAGGAAGCCCCGCTCCACGTGACCCGTCATGTTGTTGAGGTAGTGCTTGACCGTCCCGTCCCGGGAAATCTCTCTGGACTCGAAGTTGGCGACCCTGTACCCCCCGGCGATGAAACTCCTTAAGTAGGCGACGTTTTCCTTCGCCAGGCGCGGGAAGAACTGGCCGATGCGGAAATTCAGGATCTCCTCCGGGCTCCCGTAGGCGTGGGTCTCGGCGAAGGCGACGTTGCATTCGGCGACGACGGCGTGGGTGTAAAGGTGGTCGATCTGCGTCGCCTCGGGAAGGGTCGTGTTCAGGGGGGCGTGGGCAAGCTCGAAGCGGCAGATGGCCTCCGAGGACTGGGCGACGAAATGGCGGTAGCGCTCCTCGCTGAGACGCAGGGCCTCCTGGGCCCGTTTCTGCTCCGTCACGTCGTTGTAGAGGACCTGGTACATGGGCCGGCCGTCCCAGAGGATCTCCTTGCGGAAGACCTGGAGACGGCGGATCTCGCCGTCCTTGCGGACGATGTCGATCTCGTATTCCCCCTCCGTCTCCCTGTGCCGGCGCCGGTTTTCCCGCCGCTGAAGGAAGGCGTTGTAACTCTCCGGGGTGTAACGATCCCGGGCGGGGCGGGACCGGAACTCCTCCACGGTCTCGCAGCCGAAGATCTGAAAAACCTTCCGGTTGGCGTAAACGGTCTGTCCTTCCTCCGTCACGATCCGCACCCCCAGGGGGGAGTCGTCGAGGGAGCGGCGGAAGTTCTCCTCGCTGACCCTCAGGGCCTCCTCGGCCAGGCGGCGGGCGGTCATCTCCCGGTTGAGGTCCTCGATGGTCGCCAGGGAGCCCTGGAGATCCGCCGCCATCCGATTGACGGCCCGGGCGAGGTCGGCGAGCTCGTCGTCCCCCGGGACCGGCAGGCGGGCGTCCAGCTCGCCCCTGCCGAGACGGGCCAGGCCCCCGTGGAGGTCCCCGAGGCGTCGTTTTATGTCCGTCGCGGTCCATAGGGAGTTGAGGGCGATGAGGAGGCCGCCGCCGAGGACGACCAGGAGGGTCAGGACAAAGGCCCGGTTGCGGACCCTCGTCGAGGCCTCGCGGGCCCGCAGGCGGAGGTTCTCGAGGCTGTCGATGAGGTAGTAGGTCCGAACGAGCATCTGGTTCACCGCCCGGGGGTCGCGGGCCGCGGGTGACCCGGGCCGCTCCAGGGCCATCGTCGCCTCGAGGTGTTTCTGGGCCTCCCGCAGGAGTTCCAGTTCGCGGGGGTCGGAGAAGGTCTCGGCGGCCCGGGCGAGGAGGTCCAGGAGGGCCTTCGTCTTTCGCTCCCCCTGGGCGGCGGCCCGCTCCGAGGCGAGGAGCCGCTCCTCCACCTGCAGGACGATCCTTTCGAAGGCCGTCCTTCGCAGTTCGTTCGCCAGTTTCGCCTTCTCGTCCTCCCGGTCCACCACCCGGTGGGACCAGGCGAGGAGGGCCGTCAGGAAGGCGATCAGGGCGAGGAAGAAGAGGGTGTTGAGGTGCAGACGGGTGGCGATCTTCATCCCCGTCCCCTACCGGATAAACTTGACGGCCCCCGGCTTCACGGAGTCGAGGAAGTCGCTTTCCACGAGGGCCGGAAAGTCGGGTGTCTTGGTCGTTTTCAAAAGACCCTGTCCCTTTCGCCACCGGGCCTGGTCCTCGAGATTGACTAGGAGGGCCTGGCTCAGGGTGGTTCTGAAGACAAAGAGCCCCCAGACCTGGTCCAGGAGGGGCCGCTCCGTTTTGGTGAACTCGGCCGTCAGGCGCCGGGCCTCCTCGGGTTGCGCCGCCGCCAGCTCCTCGGCCCGGACGAGGGCCCTCAGGACCCTCCTGACCGCCTCGGGCCGTCGGGCCGTCAGGCCTTCCCGGGCGACGAGGCAGAAGGAGAAGGTGTAGAGGGCGTCGTTGTAGAACAAGAGGCCCCTGTCGCCCAGGAGGTTGCGGATCCGCGTCAGGTGGGGCTGCCAGGTGGAGACGGCGTCCACCCGTCCCTCGAGGAGGGCGGGGGCCATGGCCTCGGGCGGGAGGGGGACGAGGGAGACGTCCCGGGGGCGCAGGCCGTGGAGGTTGAGGAAGAGGTCGGCGAAGAAGGCGCTCGTCGTCCCCGGTGTCACCCCGAGGACCTTGCCCTTGAGATCGGCCCCCGTGGCGATACCCCCGTCGCGTCTGGCCGCGATGCCGTTCATCCGTGTGGCGGTGTTGATCTCGGCGAGGATGGAGAACCTCTTACCCTCCAGGGCGGCGTTGACGATGGGCGTGTCCGCCACGGTGGCCAGGTCGGCCCGCCCGGAGAGGACGGCGTCGAGGCAGGCCTTGCCGGAGGTGTGGACCTGGGGGGTGACGTCGAGACCCTCCGCCTGGAAGTAGCCCTTCGCCAGGGCGATGTGGACGAGGGCCGCCCCGAGGGAGTCGGAGACGGCCATGGTGACCGCCTCCGGGTCCCGGGCGGGCGGCTCCTGGCGGCAGCCGCCGACGGCGAGGAGGAAGACCAGGACGGCGAGACACCACGGGGTCAGGTCTTGAAAATTAGCGAAACGCCTCCTCCGGGCCGTCCCGTCGGCCCGGGGGCCCCGGGCGGCCCCCCACCCCCTCCCCGTGGGTACGGGGAAAAGGGTCCGACCGAGGGGGACCCTTCGCCTACAGCTTGCTGCGGCGTATCTGGAAGCGGCCCGTGACGGTGCAGCAGACATTGCCCGCCTCGTCCTTGAGTTCCAGCTCCAGGTCCCAGTCGGCCTTGCCCTCCGCGGCGGCCTTTTCCGCCAGGGCCGCCGCCTCCTCGGGCGTGACGGCGGCGCTGCAGAACATGTCCGTCGTCGCCGGTCTCAGGAAGCGGATCGTCGCCTCCCGGAGGATGGGGAAGAAGCGGCCGGGGTCAAAGGCGGAGTAGAAGAGGACCCCGCCGGTGAAGTCGGCGAGGGAGAAGAGGGAGCCGGCATAGACCGTGCCGATGTGGTTGACGTTCTTCGCCTTGGGGAGCCTCACCGTAACGGCGCCGCGTTCCAGGCCCTCGATGGTCATCCCCATGGCGGCGATGATGGCGATGGCCTGCTCCAGGTAGCCCTTGAGTCTCTCGTCCATGTGTCGCCCCCCTTGTTGGATTCTCTTTCTTTACCCCCGTCTTGAGTTGCCGTCAATCGGCAATGTTTGCCGATGAACGGGATTATTTATCGGAAAAAATTAGTCACTAATCAAGATTATCTCTTTGAAATCATTTGATAAAAAGCTACAGTGCGGTAATCATTGACAAAAACGGATCTACCCGATATCATTGGAATTTCAAAATAGACCCTCTGGGCAATATCGACAAAGAATTGCCGATACCACCCGGAGGATCGTTAACGTTCAGACGGTAACCGGGCCGGCCTCACGCCTGGTGGGGCCGGTTTCGCAGCTCCCGGCGCAGGACCTTCCCCACGGAGCTCTTCGGCAGGGCGTCGAGGAACTCGACGAGGCGGGGGACCTTGTAGGGTGCCAGCCGCTCCCGGCAGAAGGAGATCACCTCCTGAGCCGTCAGGGTTTCGCCGGGCCTCGCCACGACGAAGACCTTCACGGTCTCCCCCCGGTAGGGATCGGGCACGCCCACGGCGCAGACCTCGAGGACCTTGGGGTGGGTCATGAGGAGCTCGTCGATCTCCCGGGGATAGATGTTGTAGCCCCCGGAGATGATGAGGTCCTTCTTGCGGTCCACGATGGTGAGGTAGCCGTCGGCGTCGAGGTATCCCACGTCCCCCGTCTTGAGCCACCCGTCTTTCAGGACGAGGTCCGTCTCCTCTTTCTTCTTGTAGTACCCCAGCATCACCTGGGGGCCCTTGAAGCAGATCTCCCCCGTCTCGCCGATGGGGAGGTCCCGTTCGCCCGTCTCGAGGTCCACGATCTTCAAGTCCGTGCTCGGCAGGGGCACGCCCACCGTCTCCGGTTTCTCCCTCCCGCCCCAGGGGGTGGCCGTCCCCATGGGGGTGATCTCCGTCAGGCCGTAGACGTTGATGAGGGGCACGTCGCGGACCCTCTTGAGGGCGGCGATGGTCTCCACGGCCATGGGGGCGGCGCCCGTGAGATAGCCCTTCACGAAGGAGAGGTCCATCTTCAGGAAGCGCTCGTTGTTCAGGAGGGCCACGAAGATGGTGGAGACGCCGGGGAGGAGGGTGGGCCTGGTCTTTTCGATCAGTTCCAGGATGACGCCGGGTTCGGGCCGGGGGACGAGAACGGCCGTCCAGGCGGCGTAGATGCAGGTGTTCTGGATGCCCGTCCAGCCGGCGGCGTGGAAAAAGGGGTAGATGGCCAACAGGCGTTCCTCCCCGTCGACGGCCTCGGGGAACCAGCTCCGGAACTGCTGGACGTTGGCGGAGATGTTGGCGGAGATGTTGGCGTGGGACAGCATCACCCCTTTGCTGACCCCCGTCGTCCCCCCCGTGTAGAGGAGGGCCCCGAGATCGTCCCAGGCGGGGACGTTTTCCACGGGTCCGCCCCCCTCGGCCGCGAGGAGGTCACGGAAGTGATAGACCCCCTCCTTTTCGGGGACCGCCGCGGGGGGGAACTGGGGTTTGAGGGCCTCGGGGAGAAAATCCGCGACGGAGGCGAGGATGAGTTTCTTCACCCCCGTCCGGGCCATGAGTCCCTCCCCCAGGGGGAAGGCGACGTCGAGCATGACGGCGACGGACGATTCCGAGTCGTTGAACTGGTAGGTCAGCTCCTCCAGGGTGTAGAGGGGGTTGTTCATGACCGTCACGGCGCCGAGGCGGAAGGCGGCGTAGTTGGCTATGGTGAACTGGGGGATGTTGGGGAGGACCAGGGACACCCGGTCCCCCTCGCGGACGCCGAGTCTCTGCAGGGCCCGGGCGAAACGGTTCACGTCCGCCTCGAGGGCGCCGTAGGTGATGACGGTCCCGAAAAAGATCTGGGCCGGTTTGTCGGGGTGTTTACCCGCCGTCCTCCTGAGGATCTCCGGCGCCGTGATCCGCTCGAAATCCAGCTCCCGGGGCACCCGGGGGTCGTAGTGGCGGTGCCAGGGTCTCTCCTGCATGTCTTTCCCTCCTTTCTTCAAGTTGTAAGGCGGCCCTCACGCCCTCTCGATGACCGTCGCCGGGGCCATGCCGCCGCCCGTGCAGAGGGAGACGAGGGCGTACCTGCCCCCGCGGCGCCTCAGCTCGTGGACGGCCGTGACCATGAGGCGGCAGCCGGAGTTCCCCACGGGGTGGCCGAGGGCCATGGCCCCGCCGTTGACGTTCAGACGGTCGAGGTCGGCCTGGAGCTCCTTGGCCCAGGCGAGGGGGATGGGCGCGAAGGCCTCGTTGATCTCGTAGATGTCCATGTCCGCCAGCTTGAGACCCGCCCGGGATAGTACCTTGGGGGTGGCGTAGATGGGGCCCGTCAGCATGAGGCGGGGATCGGACCCCGCCACGGCGTTGGCGACGATCCTGGCCAGGGGCTCCACCTTCAGTTCCCTCATCCTGTCCTCCCCCATGAGGACCACCGCCGAGGAGCCGTCGGTGATGGTGCTGGAAAGGCCGGCGGTGATCCATTTCGTCTTCGGGAGGACCTTGAGGGCCTCGAGGCTCTCCCGGCTCGTCTCCGGGCGGATCGTTTCGTCCGTGTCCCTCGTTATCTCCCGTCCCTCCTTGTCGAGGCCCCTCATGGGGAGGATCTCGTTCTTGAAGTACCCCTTCGTCGTCGCCTCGTGGGCCTTGCGGTGACTGGCGACGGCGAAGTCCTGGCATTCCTCCTTGGTGATGCCCCACTGGTCGGCGATCATCTGGGCCGCCTCGATCTGGTCGGGGTTGCCGAAACGGTCCGTATAGAAGGGCCCGAAGGGGTTGCCCATGGGGTTGCCGTTGTAGAGGGTGCCGTTGAGGTCGGAAAACATCCCGTACTTGGACATGAGTTCGCAGCCGCCGGCGATGACGATGTCCATGGTCCCCGAGGCGATCATCCCGTGGGCCATCTGGATGGCCGTCAGGCTGCTGCCGCACTGGCGGTTCACAGAGACCCCGGGGACGGTGACGGGAAAGCCCGCGGCGAGGACGGCCATCCGGGCCAGGGTGAAGCCCTGCTCCCCCACCTGGTAGACCGTGCCGGTGATGACGTCGTCCACCAGGGCGGGATCGAGGTCGATGCGCCTCGCCGCCTCCTTGAGGGCCGCCCCGAGGAGCTCGGGGGCCGTCCACTTCCTCAGGTAACCGTTGTTTCTGCCCACGGGGGTCCGAACGGCGGACACGATGTAGACTGCTCTCATTTCTTCCTTCCTCCTCCTTGCTATTTCTTCAGAGTCCCATGAGGCGCCCCACGATGACCTTCATCACCTCCGTCGTGCCGGCGAAGATGGGGAAGACCCGGATGTCCCGGGCGAAACGGCAGATGGGGTACTCCTCCATGTAGCCGTAGCCCCCGTGGAGCTGGACGCAGTGGTAGGCCACCCGGTTGGCCATCTCGCAGACCCAGGCCTTGGCCATGGAGACCCTCTTGACGATCTCCCTGCCGGCGATGTGGTCGGCGATGAGGGCGTCCGTGAAGGTCCTGCCCAGCTCGATCTCCGTGGCCATCTCGACGATCTTGAAGGTGTTGTGCTGGAAGGAGCTGACGGGCTGGCCGAAGACGGTGCGCCTCTTGCAGTAGTCGACGGTCATCTCCAGCATGGCCTCCGCCATGGCCTGGGCCATGATGCTGCAGACCAGGCGCTCCTGCTGGAGCTTCTGCATGAGGTAGTAGAAGCCGTGCCCCTCCTTACCCAGGAGGTTCGCCGCAGGGACCCGGCAGTCCTCGAAGCTCAGCTCCGCCGTGTCCTGGCTGTGGAGGCCCATCTTGGCGAGCTTGCGGCCCTTGTGGTAACCCGGCGTCCCCGCCTCGACGCAGATGAGGCTGACGCCCTTGGTGGGGGGTACGGCCCGGGGGTCCGTCTTGGCGGCCACGATGACGAGGTCGTTGAGGAGGCCCAGGGAGATGAAGGTCTTCTGGCCGTTGAGGACGTAGTGGTCGCCCTCCCGGACGGCCGCCGTCCTGATGGCCGCCAGGTCGGAGCCCGTGTCGGGCTCCGTCATGGCCACGGCGGTGATGACGTCCCCGGAGGCGCACCCGGGGAGCCACCTCGCCTTCTGCTCCTCCGTGCCGTAGCTGTGGATGTACGGCACGATGATGTCGCTGTGGAGGCCCGCCAAGAGGCCGCTGCAGCCCGCCCTCGCCAGCTCCTCGATGATCACCACGCTGTACTCGAAACCCGCCCCCATGCCTCCGTAACACTCCTCCAGCCAGGGACAGAGGTAACCGTTGGCCCCCATCTTCTTCCAGGCTTCCCTGGGGACGATCCCCTCCTCCTCCCACCGCTCCAGGTGGGGTTTTATCTCCCGCTCCAGGAATTTCCGGAAGGAGTCCCGGAAGATGACGTGTTCCTCCTTGAAGATGGAACGCTCCATTTCACTCTCCCTTCACCTTTTTCTTGATGTCCTCCCTGAGGATGTTCTTCAGGATCTTCCCCACGGGGTTCCGGGGGATGGCCGTGACGATCTCGAGGCGCTCCGGCCGCTTGTAGGACGCCACGCCCCTCTCCTTCATGAAGGCGGCGATCTCCTCGAGGGTCGGCGCCTCCTCGCCCTTGGGGACGACATAGACGCAGACCTTCTCCCCCAGGATCTCGTCGGGCATGGCCACGGCCGCCACGTCCATGACCTTGGGGTGGCCCAGGAGCGTGTTCTCCACCTCCTGGGCGCTGATGTTGAAGCCCCCGCGGATGATGATGTCCTTCGTCCGGTCGAAGAAGCCGAGGCAGTCGTTGTCCTTGATCTGGAACAAATCGCCCGTGTTGAAGAACCCCTCGGCGTCGAAGGCCTTCGCCGTGAGGTCGGGGCGGCGGAAGTAGCCGGGGATCACGTTGGGTCCCCTGTACCAGAGCTCACCCACGGCCCCTTCCTCCGTGAGCTCCTTCCCCGTCAGGGGGTCTATGACCTTCAGCCTCAGGTGCCGACGCAGGGGGGAGCCCCACTTGGCGCCGGGCTTGCCGTAATGGGGGAAGTGGTCGAGGCGCATCTCCAGATCGGGGATGTCGTAGGGGCCCGCCACGTTGGCCGTCCCCTCGTTCTGGCCCCAGATGTTGGCGAACTCGATGCCCCAGCGGCGCTTCAGCTCCTGGACGGACCAGAGAGAGGGCGGGGCGGCGCCGATGGTGATGGCCCGCATGAAGCTCAAATTGAAGGTGTCCACCTTGGGGTGCTTGAGGAGGGCGTTGACGATGGCCGGGACGAGGAGGGTGTAGTGGATCTGCTCCTTTATCAGCTGCATGATGAACGTCGGCCCGTCGAAGGGGTGGTGGAGGCAGAGCTTGCCGCCGCCGATGAGCCACTCGATGTAGACGGTCCCCACGGAGGCCATGTTCACCAGGGGGCCCGCCGTGATGAGGTTGTCGCCGGGCTTGATGGGCGCCGTCTCGTAGCAGAAGCGGCCCTGGAAGATCCAGTTGTTGTGGCTCAGGGGGCACCCCTTGGGTTCCGCCTCCGTCCCGGAGGACCAGCAGAGGGTGAAGGCGTCGTTGGGGTCGATCCTGACGTCCCCCAGGGAGCCCGACGGCGTCCGGGCGGCCATCTTTCTGATCTCCTCGAGGGTGACGACGTTCTTGATGAAGGGGAACTTCGCCGCGAGGTGCGAGGCCTGCTCGCGGTGGTTGAAGCCCCCGAAGGTGTCGATGGTGACAATGGAGGCGGCCTCCGTCAGGGAGGCGATGTACTCCAGCTCGGACCGGCGCCACTGCATGGGCAGGGGGGAGATGAGGGCCCCCGTGCGGGCGATGGCGAGGTAGAGCATGGCCAGTTCCCAGGTGTTGGGGAGCTGGACCAGGATGATGTCGTCCTTTTTGACGCCCAGGGCGGCGAGGCCCTCCGCCGTGGCCTCCACGGCCCGGGCCAGGTCGGCGTAGGTGAGCTGCTCCGGCGGGTGGCCCGTGAGGGCCTCCCGGTTGGGCGGGTCCGCCAGGCAGATCTTGGTCGGGTTCTCCTTTGCATGCCCCTGGAAGTAGTCCCATAAGGTGACGTTCCCCCAGGCCCCCTTGTCCGTCCACTCCTTGATCCGCTCTTGACTTGCCAAGATCATGGTTCCCTCCTTGACGGTTGTTTTTTTTGTTTTGATTCGATTAACCCCTGACCGCTCGTTCCTCCTTGGCCTGTGTTTTTCCCCGGGGCGCGGCGCTTCCGGTATTATTTCCGCCGGTCCCGCCTTCCTCGGTGTCCTTTGCCCTCGGATCCGTCATACCTTGATGATCACGGCCTCCCCCTGGGCCAAGCCGCCGCAGATGGAGGCCACGCCGTAGCCGCCTCCCCTCCGGCGGAGCTCGTAGGCCAGGGTCATGGTGATCCTTCCCGCGCTGGCCCCCACGGGGTGACCGATGGCCACGGCGCCGCCGTTGACGTTCGTTATCTCCTGAAGACGGCGCCATTTGCCCTCGTCGCCGCCGGCGAGGATCTTCGTGGAGACGAGGGGCATGGCGGCGAAGGCCTCGTTGATCTCCATGAGGGCCATGTCGTCCAGGGACAGGCCCGCCCGGTCGAGGGCCTTCTGGATGGTGAAGGCCGGGATGACGGCGATGCCCCGGGGCTCCGTGGCGGCGGAGACGGCCGCCACGACCGTGGCCAGGGGCTCGAGACCCCTCTTTCGGGCCTCCTCCCTCGTCATGAGGAGGATGGCCGAGGAACCCGCCGAGATGGGCGGGGCGTTGCCCGCCGTCACCGTCGGGCTGCCGTAGACGGGCCGGAGCTTGGCCAGGGCCTCCCGGGTCGTCCGGCGGGGACACTCGTCCCGGTCGATGACGACGGGTTCCCCCTTGGCCTGGGGCACGACGACGGGGGTCAGCTCCTCGCCGACCTTGATCCTCCCCTCCTCGTAGGCCTTCAGGCACCGTTCGTGGCTGCGGACGGCCCACTCGTCCTGCATCTCCCTCGTCACGCCGTGCTCGACGGCCACCTCCCCGGCGTCCACGGCCACGGAATTGAAGCCCTTGGCCTTGTACCCCAGCTCGAAGAGGAGATCGACGAGCTTGATGTGGCCGATCCGCGTCCCGCTGCGCAGACCCGGGGCCAGGTGGGGGGTCCGGGGCATGTTCTCGGAGCCGACGGACATGACGACCTTCACCCCCTCGGCCCTCATGGCCATCATGCCGAGGCGCAGCGTCGTGAGGGAGGAACAGCAGGCCCGGTCGAGGGTGACGGAGAAGACCTCGGCGGGAAAACCGGCCAGGAGGGAGGCCTGGCGGGCCGGGACGTCCGTCTCGAGGGCGAACTCGGCGACGACGCAGCTCCCGTAGTAGATCTCCTCGACTTCCTTGGGGTCGAGGCCGACGCGGCCGATAACCTCTTTCATGACCACCATGGCCAGGTCGATGCTGGGCAGGGAGGTCATGGGGGATTCGAAGCGGCTGAAGGGCGTCCGACAGGCACTCACCATGACGACATCGTTGTCTTTCATCATTGGGCTCCTCTCTTTCTTCCGTTTCGGAACCTCAGCGGGCGGCCATGCGCAGGGCGCCGTCGAGGCGGATGACCTCGCCGTTGAGCATGCGGTTCGTAAGGATGTGGAGGCACAGGGCGCTGAACTCCCGGGGGTTGCCCAGGCGGTTGGGGAAGGGGACCGATTTCCCCAAGGCCTCCCGGGCCGCCTCGGGCAGGAGGGCCAGCATGGGGGTGTCGAAGAGCCCCGGGGCGATGGTGACCACCCGGATCCCGTAATCGGCGCACTCCCGCGCCAGGGGGAGGGTCATGCCCACGACGCCCGCCTTGGAGGCGGCATAGGCGGGCTGGCCGATCTGACCGTCGAAGGCGGCGGCGGAGGCGGTGTTGATGACCACCCCCCGCTCCCCGTCCTCGCCGGGGGCATTGTTGGCCATCCTCGCCACGGCGAGACGGATGACGTTGAAGGTCCCCACGAGGTTGATCTGGACGACCCGCACGAACTGGACCAGGGGCAGGGGGCCCTTCTTGGAGAGGACCTTGCCGGGGTCGCCGACGCCGGCGCAGTTGATCACGGCGTTGAAGCCCCCGAAGGCGGAGACGGCCTTCTCGACGGCCCCCTGGACGCTCTTCTCACTCGTGACATCCGTCTCGGCGAAGACCACCCTCTCCCCCAGGTCCCTCACCAGGGCCTCCGCCCTCTCCCCCTGGAGGTCGAGGATCACGGCCCTCCCGCCGCCGGCCACGATGTCCCTCACGCAGGCCTCGCCCAATCCCGAGGCCCCTCCCGTCACCAGGGCTGTGCAATCCGATACCTTCACCTTTTCACTCCTTTCTCGATCTTCCGATCGCGTTTCTTGTCTTCGGTCAATAACTGACCGTGGTCATCTTGGTTCGAAAAAACCCTCATCCCCGGGGGGCCTTGATCCCCGCCAGGATCATCTCCAGGGCCGCCTCGAGGGTCGAGCGGCGGTAGTCCCTCCTCCCCGGGGCCATCCGGTTCTCCTGGAACTGAATGACCCCCATGAAGGCGTTCCAGATGATGATGGAGGTGAGCTTGGCGTCCACGGCCTTGAAGACCCCCGCCTCGATCCCCTCGGCTATGGCCTTCTCCACCTGGTAGAGGTTGGATTTCATGAGGTTCCGCAGGTGGTTCAGCTTCTCCGCCGTCAGGAGGCGGTCGAACTCCTGGGCCTTGTAGCGGGCCACGAGGTGGTAGGCGTCGGGATCGGCCTCGTAAAATTCGTAGGTCGCCTGGGCCATGGCCTTGACCTTCTCCTCGGGGGGGAGGGGCGAGGCGGCCAGTTGGATCAACTTCTGGGAGAGCCTGTTCAGGGCCGGTTCGATGAGACTGTAGTAGAGGTCTTCCTTGCTTCTGAAATACAGATAGATGGCCGCCTTGGAGACCTCGGCCCGCCGGGCCACCTCCTCCATCGTCGCCCCGGCGAAGCCCTTCTCGCGGAAGACGACGGCGGCGCTTTCCTTCAACTGCCGGATGCGGTTGTTCTTTTCCCGGAGGCGCCGTTCCTTGATCCCCATGGAGACCGTCTTTTCTTGACCGAAGTTTTTTTGTTACCGTGGTCAGTAAATGGACCGGCGGGGTGTTTTTGTCAAGGGAAAAGTTTGCCGACAAAAACCATGCCTCCGACGGTTCCGAAAACTCCCCGCCGCATCCCTGACCGGACATTACGCAGGAATGTCTTGGGGCGAACCGAGGACCCTGGGGTACGAAACGCCGAGGGCCGGAGCTGAACGACGCCCAGCTTCCGGGAAATACCTGTTCCTGCGCGGCGGTATGTGTTCGACTGGCGGGCGCCTCCCCCGGGAGGGCTCAAAGGTCGGTAAAGAGCCTCGGCAGGGCCTTGCCGGCGGGTTCACGGATGGAGATATCGTAGAGGGGAGACATCTCGTTGGCCTCGGGGTTGATCTCGACGCAGAGGGCGCCCCCTTCCTTGGCGAAGCGCGGGAAACCGGCGGCGGGCCAGACGACGCCGGAGGTGCCGATGCTGATGAAGAGGTCGGCGGCACGGATGGCCCGGACGGCCTCCTCGATGGTGAACCTGTCCAGACTGTCCTCGAACCAGACGATGTCCGGCCTGAGATGGCGGCCGCAGGCAGGGCAGCGGGTCTCGCGGTAGGCCTCCCCCACGTCCTGGCGGACCCCGTGTTCCTCGCAGCGGACCCGCCACAGGCTGCCGTGGAGTTCGATGACGTCCGTCGCCCCCGCCCGCTGGTGCATCCCGTCGATGTTCTGGGTGACGATGCGGACCCCCGGGCGGGCCTTCTGGAGGGCCGCGATGACCCGGTGCCCCGCGTGGGGCTCACAGGCCAAGACGGCCTTCCTCCGGAGCTCGTGGAACTTGAGGACCTTGTCGGGGTCCCGTTCGAAGGCCCGCTGGCAGGCGTACTCCTCCCAGCGATAGGAATCCCAGATGCCCCCCCGGCCCCGGTAGGTGGGCACGCCGCTCTCCGCCGACATGCCGGCCCCCGTGAAGAAGACGATCCGTCCGTAATCCCGATGCGAAAGACCCTCCATCCTTTCCCCCTCGTCCAGGAACTAACGGGCCTATACGGGCCACCGCGGGCCTTGTCAAGGCCTTTGGCGGCCCCTTTGACGGCGGGGGAGATGGGGGTGTTTTTCCCTTGCGGTGCCGGATCAACTCGTCTATCTTCCCCTCCAAAAACGAGAAAGGAGCCGCCAGACCATGATCAAGGAGATTAGGGTGACGGAACTTGACCCCGAAGGTTTCATCGCCGCGTCCGTCGAGGACATCAGAAGGACCGTGGGGGACGGTCGGGCCGTCACCGCCCTCTCCGGGGGGGTCGACTCGTCCGTCGTGACCGTTTTGGGCCATCGGGCCCTGGGAGACCGCCTCCGCGTCGTCTTCGTGGAGAACGGCCTCATGCGGGAGGGGGAGGCCGCGGAGGTGGTCCGTTTCTTCGCCGCTTTGGGCATCACCGTGGAGGTCGTGGACGCCAGGGAGGAGTTCTTCTCGGCCCTCAAGGGGCTCACGGACCCGGAGGAGAAACGGGAGGCCGTCACCCAGACCTTCTACCGCGAGGTCTTCGGGCGGATCGTCAAGGAGAGCGGGGCCCGCTACCTCCTCCAGGGGACGATCCTCACGGACGTGGACGAGACGGTAGCGGGCGTCAAGAGGCAGCACAACGTCTTCGCCCAGCTGGGGATCGATCCCGAGGAGGCCTTCGGCTACAGGATCATCGAGCCCCTCCTGCCCCTGAGGAAAGACGGTGTCCGGGTGGTCGGCCGCGCCCTGAGCCTACCCGAGGGGCTCTTCGACCGGATTCCCTTCCCGGGACCCGCCCTGGCCGCCCGGGTGATCGGCGAGTGTACCCCCGAGAGGGTGGAGGCGGCCCGGAAGGCCAACGCCGTCGTGGAGAGGCACCTCAAGACCACGAAGGCCTTTCAGTACCTGGCGATCCTCCACGAGGACCGGGTGACGGGGATGAGGGACGGCAAGAGGCAGTTCGGACGCCAGATCGAGGTCCGCTGCTGGGACAGCACCGACGCCCGGACGGCCGTCCCGACGCGGGTCCCCTACGAGGTCCTGGAGGCCATCGCCGCCGAGATCCTCACCCAGGTCCCCGATGTGGTGAGCGTGACCTACAACATCGCCCCGAAACCGCCCTCCACCATCGAGGCGATCTGAGGGGTCCTGAGGATGTGGAGGGAGGCCGTCCGCTTCCGTGCCGCGGGCCGGGAACTCTACGGTGAGGTCCTCCTGCCGCCGCAGGCGGGTGATCTCTCCGGGAGGGAGGTCCTCGTCTTCCTCCACGAGGGCCTGGGTAGCGTGGGGCAGTGGCGGGACTTCCCCGCGGTCCTCAGCTCCCGGACGGGTCTCCCCGCCCTCGTCTACGACCGGTGGGGTTACGGCCGCTCGGAGTTCTGCCCGGCCCCGCGCCCCATCACCTACCTCCACGACGAGGCCCTCCTGTCCCTGCCGGAGGTCCTCGACCGTTTTTCCATCTCCCGGCCCGTCTTCATCGGCCACAGCGACGGGGGCTCCATCGCCCTCATCTTCGCCGGGTCCTTCCCCGAAAGGGCGGCGGGGGTCATCACGGAAGCGGCCCACGTCTTCGTCGAGGAGGTGACCCTGGAGGGGATCCGCAAGGCCGTGGCGGCCTTCGCGACGACGGACCTGCGTTCCCGCCTCGCCCGCTACCACCCCGACAAGGTGGACGCCGTCTTTCGGGGCTGGTCCGAGACGTGGCTTGATCCGGCCTTCCGTTCCTGGAACATCGAATCCTTCCTGGGGGGGATCCGCTGTCCCGTCCTGGCCGTTCAGGGGACGGGTGACCCCTACGGGACACCGGGGCAGGTGGAGGCCATCGTCCGGGGGTGCGGCGGCAGGGCCCGGGGGCTCATGGTGGAGGACTGCGGCCATATCCCCCACCACGAGGCCCGCGAGGCGGTGACGGCGGCCGTGGGGGACTTCATCGCCTCGTTGCGAGATCCTTGACCGTCGTCGCGAGGGCCGAGGTGAGGGCGGCCATGCGGGGGAAGTCCAGCGTCTCGATCCGGTCGTTTTCCGTGTGGTAGTTGGGGTTGCGGTAGAAGGCCGTGTCGGTGACCATGACGGCCCGATAGCCCACCTCGCGGAAAGACCGGTGATCCGAGAGGTCCGCGCCGGGGACGAGGCCCCCGAAGGGCACCGTCTCCACGGCGAGGGTCCCGCCCTCCCGCAGGGTGGACCCGACCCTCGCCACGAGGTCCCTCACGGCCCAATCGCCCACGACGGCTATGAAGTCGGGCGTCGTGGAGTAGAAGAGGGCCATGAGGGGCACGGGGAAGCCCTGGCCACCCTTTCGATCGCTGTAGTAACCCACCATCTCCAGGCAGACCATGGCCGTGATCGCCTCGCCTTTCCTTTTGGCTTCCCGGGCGAAGACGGCGCTGCCCATGTGAGGGGTCCCGAAGACGGGGGGCTCCTCCAGGGTGAAGAAGACGAACCTGACACCCCGCTCGAGGTCCGAGCCCGCGAAGGCGCGGCAAAGCTCCAGGAGAACGGCCACGGCGCTGGCGTTGTCGTCCGCCCCGGGGGTGCCGCAGACGGTGTCGTAGTGGGCACCGACGACGACGACCTCACCGGGGAGGGAACGGCCGGGGAGGGTGACGACGATGTTCGAGTAGGTCCGCCCCTCATAGGGGACATCCTGGAGTTCGGGCCGATGGCCCATGGCTTCCAGGGTCCTGACGATATAGGCCTTCGCCTCGTCGAGACGTCCCGTCTCGTGGACACAACGGGACCCGATCCTGACGCTCAACTCCGCCACGTGACCGTAAAGGGGCGAGGAACGGACATTTTCGAGGGGGGGCACCCGGACGGACGGGGCCAGTCTCACCCTGAGGAGGGAATAGGCCAGGTAGGCCCCCAGGAGGGCCAAAACGACGGCGAGATAGACGGCCATCCTCTTGAGGGGCGGAAAGACCTTCATCCCCCTGTGTCACAGGAAGGAGTGGGCGTCGTCGGGGAAGGCGCCGCTCTTGACCTCGCTTATGTAACTGATCACGGCCTCCCGGATCCGGCCGTTGATGTTTTCGTACTTCTTCACGAATTTCGGGGTGAAGCGGTCGAACATCCCCAGCATGTCGTGGACGACCAGGACCTGGCCGTCGCAGTGGACGCCGGCGCCGATGCCGATGGTGGGGATGGCGAGGGACCCCGTGATCTCCCGGGCGAGGTCCTTGGGGACGCACTCGAGGACGAGGGAGAAGGCCCCGGCCTCCTCCAGGATCTTGGCGTCCTCCATGATCCGCCTCGCCGCCGCGTCTCCCTTCCCCTGGACCTTGTATCCCCCCAGCTGGTGGACCGATTGGGGGGTGAGACCGAGGTGGGCCATAACGGGGATCCCGGCGGCGACGATCCTGCGGGTCACCTCGGCGACCTCCCGGCCGCCTTCGAGCTTCACCGCCTGGGCCCCCGCCTCCTGGAGAAACCGGCCGGCGTTGCGGACCGCCTCGTCCACGGAGCACTGGTAGGACATGAAGGGCATGTCCCCGACGACGAGGGCCCTCTTGGTGCCCCGGGAGACGGCCTTCGTGTGGTGGATCATGTCCTCCATCGTGACGGGCAGGGTGCTGTCGTAGCCGAGGACGACCATGCCCACGGAGTCGCCGACGAGGAGGATCTCCACCCCCGCCTCGTCCAGGACCACCGCCGTGGGGTAGTCGTAGGCCGTGAGCATGGCGAACTTCTCCCCTTTCCCTTTCATTTCCCGGATCGTCGCCGTGGTGACGCGCGTGATCTTGATCTGGGTACTCATTCTTCTTCTCCTTTCAGAATCCTTCGCAACTTCTCGGCCCCCCCGGCCGTCAGGGTGCCCTTCCGGACGGCCAGCTCCGTCGTCACGAGACCCATCTCCCGGTAAGCCCCGAGGTAGGGGGGGTGTTTATCCATGAGGATCGCGAGGTGTCTCTTCACCGTGGAGACGTCTCCCCGGGCGATGGGCCCCGTGAGGGCCCCCGCCGTCCCCGCCGCCTCGATGTTCTTCAGGGTGCCCAGGATCAGGGGCCAGAAGGCGGCGACGGCCCGCTCCCGGGGGATGCCCAGGCCGCAGTAGATCTCCTGGGCCATGTCCAGGAGGGCCGTGAGGTAATTGCAGGCGATGCAGGCGGCGGCGTGGTAGAGGGCCTTGTCGTCGTCCCGGACGAAGAAGGGCGTCCCCCCCAGGTCCCGGACGAGACCCTCCGCCCAGGGCCGGAGGTCTTCGTCGCAGGTGATCCCGAAGGTGCTGCCCGGAAGATTGGCGACGGCCCCCGCCACGTCGGCGAAGGATTGGAGAGGGTGGATGGAGGCCACCTGCGCCCCCGCCTCCCGGGCCGGGGCCAAAAGGCCCAGGGGACCGGCGCCGGAGAGGTGGACCACCTTCTGGGAGGGACCGAAGGCGCCGGAGGACGCCAGCTCCCGGCACAGGGGTGCGATCTCGTCGTCGTTGACGGCCAGGACGACCAACTCCCCCGACCGGGCGGCGGAGGATGGTTCCGCCTCAGGGGCCTCGCCTATGAAGGGTCGGGCGGCCCTCACGGCGGCGTCGAAGCGGTCCGCCACGGCGACGAGGTCGTAACCGGCCTTCCTCAGGAGAAAGGCCAGGGCCGTCCCCACCTTCCCCAGGCCGATGACGGCGACCTTCTCCTTTGTCATCTTACGAGGCCTGGTCGATGGCCGTCAGGGACCAGGTATTGGGGCCGACGGGACGGGTGAGGGTCCAGTACTCCTCGAACTTCACCGGGTCCGTCTTGCTGCCTTCCAGGACGTTTCCCTTCTCGTCGGTCACGTAGTCGAGGAGGTTGGCGAGGAAACGAACGGTGACGTAATCCCGGCCGCCTTCCTGCCAGGCCTCGACGATGTCCACGGACCGGACGGCGATGTTCTCCAGGCGGTTGATCTTCCCCTCCGCCCTCAGCTTCCGCGCCTCGCCGTCGAGGATGTCGTACATCTCCTCCGTCAGGAGACGGCGCACCGACGAGAGGTCGCGGTTGGCCCAGGCCCCCTGGATCTTGAAGAAGAGGTCCATGGCGGCGTCACGGAACCTCTCCTCGTCGAAGGTGGGGTCCATCTGCCGGATATGGGCGATACCCGCCGTCACGTCGTCCCTCGCCGGAGAAGATTCTTCCGCCGTCCAGGCCGGGGACGCGCCGCCCTGGGGGCCCGAGGCTTGGTAATAGGCGCCGGCCGCGGCCTCCTGGAGCCTTCGTTTTCTGAAGAACCGCCAAATGAGATAGATTATGGCCCCGAGAAGGATGATATCGAGAAGACCGATGCCGCCCCCGCCGAAGCCCCCGCCGTGACCGAAGCCGAGGCTGCTGAAAAGGAGGCCGCCCAGGAGGCCTCCGGCAAGGCCGCCGGCGAAGGTCCGCCAGAAGCCGCCCGTCTGGGGCGTCTGGGGTTGAGCGGCAGGAGGCAGGGCCGGGCGAGTGGCGGGCGTGGTGATGGTCCGCGAGGGCGAGGAGGGGGTGGTCGCCCGATAGGATGAACGGGAGCCCCGGCTGCCGATGGAACGACCTCCGCCCACCCGGGCGTAGGCGTCCAGCTCCAGGACGTAGGCCGTGACGAAGAAGGCGACTACAACCATACCCACCAGGGTCAGCCATTTGCGGGAACTGCTCATGGGATCCTCCTTGATGTATCTTTATGGGAGCTTGAATTTCAAACCGTTCTTCACTATAGAGTCAAGGGAAAAAATGTCGTAGATAACGGATGAAAAAAATAGATCTTTTTCTCTTCGACCTCGACGGCACCCTCGCCGACACGGGACGGGACATCGCCGCCGCCGTCAACTACGCCCTTGGGGCCCTCAATCTCAGGCCCCTGGCCCCGGAGCGGATCCTCACCTACGTGGGCGACGGCGTGGGAGAGCTCATCAGGCGCTGTCTCGGGCCGGAAAACGAGGGCATCTTCGACGAGGTCCTCTTCGTCTTCAAGGAATACTACGACCGGCACCTCCTCGACACGACGGTCCTTTACCCGGGGGTGAGGGAGAGCCTGGCTGCCTTCCGAAACAAGAGGAAGGCCGTCTTGAGCAACAAGGGACACCATTTCGTCCTCAAGGTCCTGGCGGGTCTCGGCATCCGGGACTTTTTCGACGCCGTCATCGGGGGGGACGTCTTCCCCTACAAGAAACCCGATCCCCGCATCGTCCTTCCCCTCCTTGACCGTTGGGGAGCACCCCCCGACAGGACCGTCATGGTCGGCGACGGCCGCAACGACATCCTCCTCGCCAAAGAGACGGGGATACTCTCCTGCGCCTTCCTCAACGGTCTGACGAGGCGGGAGGACCTCCTGGCCCTGGGTCCCGATTACACCTGCGAGGACATGGGGGAGCTGACGAGGATCTTCTGTTGAAGAGGCGTCTGTGCAGGGGCGGCCCCCTGGTCGCGCGCGTGGCGAGGACTATAGAGGAGAACGCCATGCTCGGGCGGGGGGACCGGGTCGTCGCGGCCGTCTCGGGGGGGGCCGACTCCGTGGCCCTCCTCATGATCCTGACGGACCTCGCCCCCTTTTGGGATTGGGAGATCGTCGTCGCCCACCTCAACCACAGCCTCCGTCCTGAGGCGGAAAGGGAAGAGGCCTTCGTCCGTGATCTGGCCGCCTCCCTCGGTTACCCCTGGGAGGTGAGGCGGGTCGCGACGGCGGAGCACGCCCGCCGGGAGCGGATCGGCCTGGAGGCGGCGGGCCGGGAACTGCGCCGCTTGTTCCTGGAGGAGACGGCCCGGAAGGTCGGGGCGCGCCGGATCGCCCTCGGTCACCATCGGGGCGACCGGGCGGAGACGGTCCTGATGCATATCCTCAAGGGCACCGGCGTCTCGGGCCTGGCGGCCATGGCGCCCGTCCACGGGGACCTCTATATCCGCCCCCTTCTGGACTGCACCCGTGACGAGATCCTCGCCTACCTCGATACCCGGGGGATCGCCTACGTGACGGATCCCTCCAACGCCTCAAGAGTCTTCCTCCGCAACCGCATTCGCCACGACCTCCTCCCCCTCCTTCGGGAGGGTTTCAACCCCCGCGTGGAGGAGTCCCTCGCCCGGCTCGCCGCCGTCGCCGGCCGGGAGGACGATTACCTCGCCGCCGTCGCCTCCTCCGTCCTGGCGGAGGCGTCGTTACCGGCGGAGCCCCCGGTGGTGCGTCTTTCTTTGACGGTCCTGAGGGGCTGCCACGGGGCCGTCCTCCACCGTGTCCTCAGGGAGGTCCTGCGGCGCTTCACACCCCGGGGACAGGGGGTCCTCTTTCGCCATGTCGAGGCGGCGGCGGCCCTCGTCGGCGCCGCCAAACCGTGCGGGACTCTCAAGATGCCCTTCGGGGTGACGGTTGAAATCAGGGGGGAGGTCGTCGTCATCGGTCCCTCGTCCCTGGCACCGGACGAGGGGCGAGGGGAGGCGGACTATGCCTATCCTTTGACGATCCCCGGGGAGGTCCAGGTCCCCCAGGCGGCCCTGAAGGTCCGTCTCACCCTGGAGGAAAGGGAGGGCGGCGAGGAGGCCGAGGCGGACGCGGCGGGTCGTTTCATGGATCTCGACGCCCTCGTCCCGCCTCTCGTTGTCAGGAACCGGAGGCCGGGCGACCGTTTCCGTCCCCTGGGGGCCGGGGGTTCGAAAAAACTCCACGACTTTTTCATCGACCTCAAGGTGCCCCGGGGGGAAAGGTCGGTCTTGCCCCTGATCGCTGACCGCGGGGGGATCGTCTGGGTGGGGGGGCTGCGGATCGACGAGCGGGTGCGGCTGACGGCGGCGACACGGAGGGTTGTGAGGGCAGAAATCGTTTGAATTCACGGCGACGTTATTGTAAAAACGCCCGCAGGAAAGGAAGGAGCATTACAATACCTTGAATCCCCTCCAGAAAAACATCGCCCTGTGGCTCGTGATCAGTCTGGTGTTCGTCATGGTCTACCACCTGTTCACCCAGCCCAAGACAACCCAGGAGAGCATCGTCTACAGCGATTTTCTCGGGTACGTGCAACGCGGCCAGGTGCGGGAGGTGACCATCCAGGGCGACAACATCACCGGTAAATTCACCGACGGTAAGGGCTTCAAGACCTTCATGCCCAAAGACGCCGATCTGGTGCCCACCCTCGTGAAGAACAACGTCCGCGTCGCCGCCAAGCCCGTCGAGGAATCCCCCTGGTACATGACGATCCTCATCTCCTGGTTCCCCATGCTCCTCCTCATCGCCGTGTGGATCTTCTTCATGCGCCAGATGCAGAGCGGCGGCGGCAAGGCCATGGCCTTCGGAAAGAGCCGGGCCCGCCTCCTGACGGACAAGACCAAGAGGGTCACCTTCGCCGACGTGGCGGGCATCGACGAGGCGAAGGCGGAACTGGAAGAGGTGATCGAGTTCCTGAGGGACCCCAAGAAATTTACCCGCCTGGGCGGGCGGATCCCCAAGGGCCTCCTCCTCGTCGGCCCCCCGGGCACGGGCAAGACCCTCCTGGCGAGGGCCATCGCCGGGGAGGCGAACGTGCCCTTTCTCACCATCAGCGGCTCCGATTTCGTCGAGATGTTCGTCGGCGTGGGGGCCTCCCGCGTGCGGGACCTCTTCAACCAGGGCAAGAAGAACGCCCCCTGCATCATCTTCATCGATGAGATCGACGCCGTGGGCCGTCACCGGGGGGCCGGTTTGGGGGGCGGCCATGACGAGCGTGAGCAGACCCTCAACCAGCTCCTCGTGGAGATGGACGGTTTCGAGTCCAACGAGGGTGTCATCCTCGTCTCGGCTACGAACCGCCCCGACGTCCTCGACCCGGCCCTCCTGAGGCCCGGCCGCTTCGATCGGCAGGTCGTGGTCCCCCTCCCCGACGTCAAGGGGCGGGAGAAGATCCTCGAGGTCCACGCCAAGAAGCTTCCCCTGGCCGAGGATGTGGATTTCCAGCTCATCGCCCGGGGGACCCCCGGTTTCTCCGGGGCGGACATCGAGAACCTCGTCAACGAGGCGGCCCTCTACGCCGCCCGGAACAACAAGGAAAAGGTCTCCCTGAGCGACTTCGAGTATGCCAAGGACAAGGTCCTCATGGGGGCGGAGCGGAAGAGCATGGTCATCAGCGAGGAGGAGAAGCGCCACACGGCCTACCACGAGGCGGGTCACGTCCTGGTGGCCCGCATGCTCCCCGGGACGGACCCGATCCACAAAGTGACCATTATCCCCCGGGGCCGGGCCCTCGGCCTGACGCAGCAGCTACCCATCGACGAGAAGCACACCTACCCCCGGGGCTACCTCCTCAACAGCATCGCCATCCTCCTCGGGGGGCGGGCGGCGGAGGAACTGATCCTCAACGACTTCACCACCGGTGCGGGAAACGACATCGAGCGGGCCACGAACCTGGCCCGGAAGATGGTCTGCGAATGGGGGATGAGCGAGGAGATGGGCCCCCTGAGCTACGGCAAGAAGGAGGAACAGATCTTCCTCGGCCGGGAATTCGCCGTCCACAAGGATTACAGTGAGGACACGGCCCGGAAGATCGACCGGGAGGTGGCGAGGATCGTCAACGAGGGCTACGATAAGGCCCGCCGCATCATTCAGGAAAACCTGAACCGTCTCCACCGCCTGGCCGCGGGACTCCTGGAGAAGGAGGTCCTCAACGCCGCCGAGATCGACGAGATCCTGGGTATTGCCGAGGATCGAACGGAAAGGGACGTGGGGACCGCTTGAGGGCCATGAACCGCCGCGTCCGCTTCCTCGCCCTGGAAGACGAGCACGAGTGCCGTGTCCACCTCGAGCGGATCGGTGTCGATCCCTACGGCGTCCGGGCCATGCTCCCCAAGACGCGACACCTCAAGATCCTCGTCGAGGGGGTGCCCTGCAAGGTCGCCAACATCCTCAAACAGGAGATGCTGTCCCTGGGCGGGGACGCCGCCGTGGCGAGACAGTCCGTTTCCTGTTCCATACCCGAGACGGACTGTCTCCTCATGGGGACCAGGAAACAACTCGACCGCCTCTTGGGCAAGCTCAGGTCCCAGCCCTTCGGGATGGAGGAGTTGGGCCGGGCGATCGAGGACCTCATAAGAAACGTGGAGGCCCCCCTGGCGGAACTCGTCACCGCCCGGCGCCGCCTCGTCGTCGGGGACCGGACCCTGGTGATGGGGATCCTGAACGTGACGCCCGATTCCTTCTCCGACGGCGGCCGCTATTACACCCCGGCGGAGGCGGTGGCGAGGGGCCTGGAGATGGCGGCGGAGGGCGCGGACCTCATCGATGTCGGGGGTGAGTCGTCGCGGCCCGGGGCCGACCCCGTCCCCGAGGATGAGGAACTGAGGCGGATCATCCCCGTGGTGGAGGGCCTCGCGGCGGGGACGGACGTCCCCCTCTCCATCGACACGACGAAGGCCGCCGTGGCCCGGGCCGCCCTCGCCGCCGGCGCGGAGATCATCAACGACATCAGCGCCATGACCTTCGACCGGGACATGGCGAAGGTCGCCGCCGAGACGGGCGCGGGCGTCATCCTCATGCACATGCGGGGCCGGCCCAAGGACATGCAGGCAGGCGATCTCGCCTATGAAGACCTCCTGGGTGAGATCATCGGTTTTCTCCGGGAGAGGATCGCCGCGGCCGGGGAGGCGGGGATACCGGAGGAGGCCCTCGCCGTAGACCCGGGGATCGGTTTCGGCAAGACGGCGGGACAAAATCTCACGATCCTGAAGAGGCTGAGCGAGTTCCGCTCCCTCGGGAGGCCCGTCGTGGTCGGTGTCTCGAGGAAGTCCTTCCTCGGCGCCGTAACGGGCGAGACGGAACCGGCCGAACGCCGGGAGGAGACCTCGGCCGCCGTTGCCCTCGCCGCCGCTCTCTGCCCCTGCATCGTGAGGGTCCATGACGTGGCGGCGGGGAGGAAGGCCGCCGCCGTCGGCGATGCCGTGAGGAAGGCTTGAATGATCCTGGGCGTGGGTATTGACATCGTCGATATCGAGCGGATGGAGAGGATCCTGGCGCGCCGGGGCGAAAGGTTCGTGAGGCGGGTCTTCACGCCGTCGGAGGAGAGGTACTGTTCAGCCGCCCGCCGCCCGGCCTTGCACTTTGCCGCCCGTTTCGCCGCCAAGGAGTCCCTCCTCAAGTCCCTCGGCCGGGGCCTGGGGGCAGGGGGGTTCAGGGAGATCGAGGTGGTCAGGGAGAAGGGGGGGCGGCCGGCGATCCGGCTCTCCGGGAAGATCAGAGACGTCGCCGTCGCGGCGGGCGTCGAGGTCTTCCACCTGAGTCTCTCCCACACGGACACCTCCGCCGTGGCCATGGTGATCGCCGAAGGGGGCGGGGGGGAGTCGTGAGGAGGGTCTTCCGTACCGACGGCCCCGCCGCCACGGTGGAGCTGGGGAGGAAAATCGGTGCGAGACTGACGGCGGGGGACGTCGTGGCCCTCATCGGCGACCTGGGGACGGGCAAGACGTGCCTCACCGAGGGCATCGCCCGGGGTTTGGGGGTGCCGGAGTCCTTTCCCGTCACCAGCCCGACCTTCACCCTCGTCAACGAGTACCCGGGGCGGTTGACCCTCTATCACCTGGACCTCTACCGCCTCGGGGGCGTCGCCGACCTGGAGGAGATGGACTACGAGGAATACATATACGGGGAAGGGGTGGCCGTCATCGAGTGGGCGGAGAAGATCCTGGCGGTCCTGCCGCGGGACACGGTGTTTATCCTCTTGGAATACATAGACGAGAGCATACGCGATCTGACCTTTCAGGGTTCCGGGGAACGGGCGAGAAAGGTCATATCGGCCATCGGGAATGGAGGTTGTTGAGTTTATGGGTTTAGTGGTGCAGAAGTACGGCGGGACCTCCGTGGCCAATCTGGAGAAGATCAAGAACGTGGCCCGGAAGGTCATCAGGGCGAAGGAGGAAGGCAACGACGTGGTGGTCGTCCTCTCCGCCATGGCGGGGGAAACGGACCGCCTCATCGGCCTGGCCTTCCAGGCGGCGGAGGACCCGGACAGGCGCGAATACGACGCCCTCATCTCCACGGGCGAGCAGGTGACGGTGTCCCTCCTCGCCATCGTGTTGAACGGTATGGGCTACCGGGCCCGGTCCTTTCTCGGCTACCAGGTGAAGGTCCACACGGACCAGGCCTACACGAAGGCCCGGATCCTGAAGGTGGACACGCGGGTCATAAGGGAGGAGCTGAAAAAGGGATCCATCGTGGTCGTCGCGGGTTTCCAGGGCGTGGACATGGAAAACAACATCACGACCCTCGGACGAGGGGGGTCGGATACGAGCGCCGTGGCCCTCGCGGCGGCCCTGCGGGCCGATGTCTGCGAGATCTACACGGATGTGGACGGCGTGTACACCACCGATCCCAACGTCTACGACAAGGCCAGGCGCCTGAAGAGGATAAGCTACGACGAGATGCTCGAGATGGCCCGGGCGGGGGCCAAGGTCCTGCAGCCCCGGTCGGTGGAGATGGCGAAAAAATACGAGGTGCCGGTGTACGTCAAGTCGTCTTTTACCGACGAGGGCGGAACGCTGGTGACGAAGGAGGATAAGGAGATGGAAAGAGAAGTGGTGTCGGGGGTGACCTACGACCGGGACCAGGCGAAGATCACCGTGGTCCACGTGCCCGACCGGCCGGGGATCGCCGCCCGTCTGTTCACCCCCCTGGCGGAGCACAATATCCCCGTGGACATGATCATCCAAAATGCCAGCATGGACAATTACACGGATCTGAGCTTCACCGTTTCCCGCAAGGACGTCAAGGAGGCCTACCGTTTGGCCCAGGAGGCGGCGAAGGACGTGGGGGCCACGTCCGTCGAGGTGGATGAGAACGTGGCCAAGATCTCCATCATCGGCGTCGGCATGATCAGTCACGCCGGTGTGGCCGCCAAGATGTTCACGACCCTCGCGAAGGAGGGGATCAACATCATGATGATCAGCACCTCGGAGATCAAGATCTCCTGCGTCGTCCAGGCGAAGTACACGGAACTGGCCGTGATGGTCCTCCATGACGCCTTCGAGCTGGACAAGAGAGAGGATTAGGAATTACCGCGACATATTGAGGAGGCAGGTTGTGGGTCTGGCCTGCCTTTCCCTCGTCGGGATCGCCGTCTCCCTCGTGGGGGCGGCGTTCTTTCTGGAGAAGCGAGCCCAGGTCGATATACCCCTCTGGACGGAAGGGGAAAAGGGGGTGATCGTGGAGGTGTCCGGTTTTCAGGACCGCGACGGTCTCTATCGGCTCCCCGAGGGTACGACGGTGTCTTCGTTCATAGCCGCCCTGAAGCCGAACGCGGCGGGGGAGGTCATCGTCCCCCCTTACCTGGGGGTCCTGCCCCTCCGGCCGGGCTGGTCCCTCCGGAGGGGAGAGGATGGGATGATCGGGCTCGGGGAGATGGGGGCCGCCAAGAAGATCGCCCTGGGTTTGCCCCTCGACGTCAACAACGCGACGAAGGAGGAATTGATGCTCATACCGGGTGTGAAGGAGGCCACGGCGGAAGCGATCGTCCGGTTCCGCCGCGACGCCGGGGGCCGGGTCCGGGACCTGGAGGAGCTCCTCGGGGTAAAGGGCATCAAGGAAAAGAGACTCGCCCACCTCAGGAAGTACCTGTACGCGGGCCCGGGAGTCCCCACCCGCCGGGCGGTCCTGGGGGATGATCGCTCTTACCGACGTTGACGGACCGGCGGGGTCAGTTGGCCAGACGGTAGGTCCTCAGGTAGCTCAGCACCCGGTTGACGTATTCCCGGGTCTCCCGGTAGGGAGGGATGCCGTTGTACCTGATGACGGCGTTTTCACCGGCGTTGTAGGCCGCCAGGGCCAGGGGCAGATCACCCCGGAACAGCCTCAGGAGATAGCGGAGGTAACGGGTGCCGCCCTCGATGTTGTCCTCGGGGTGAAAGGAGTCGTCTACCTGGAGGGCCTGGGCGGTGGAAGGCATGAGCTGCATGAGGCCCCGGGCGCCCTTCGGCGAGACGGCGCGGTGGTTGAAGTTGGACTCCGCCTTGATGATCGCCTTGATCAGGGCCGAGTCCACGTTATACTTCTGGGCCGCCTTGTTGATGAGGCCGTCGTATTTGGCCACGTCCGCGGGCCTCATTTGGAAGAGGACCCGCTTTTCCCGATAGACCAGGACGTAATTGACATTGGGGTCCGAGGGGACGTTGGTGAGGTGGATGACCCCCTTTTTGTCCACGTAACGGTAGATGTCCGCCCCCGCCGGCGGGGGGAGGAGGAGGGCGGCGAGGACCGTGATCAGGACCGCCGCGATGACCGCAGGAGATGCTCTCATGGTGATCGTCGACCTTTTCCTAGGCCTTCCATAAGAGATGGGGCGGCGGATTTCAAGCCCTTTTTGATACCCTGAAGGCCTCGCAAGGGAAGGGGACGAGTCACTCCGCTCCGACGGGGATCGGGGCTGAGTTCGGTCTTGACAAGGCCTTTTTATGGTGATAGACGGTCCCCATTGTTTTCCTGCCCATTATCGGTCGGGGCGTGGCGCAGCCTGGTAGCGTATCTGAATGGGGTTCAGAGGGTCGGAGGTTCAAATCCTCTCGCCCCGACCATGAAAATCGAGGGGTTACGGATCGTGGCCGTAGCCCCTTTTTCGTATTACCTCGCCGGGGCGACCGCGGCCGGGGAGATAGACGAAGGGTTGGGCCTCCAGGTCCTCGGCGAGGCACCGGATCAGCGGGTTGGGTGACGTCTCCGACACTCTGAGGGTCTCTCGGTATGCCTCCTCCAGGAGGGGCCGGATCTCCGTCCCGCCGGCCTCGTACGCCGCCCTGAGACGGTGGGCTTTGAAGAGGAGGAGGAAAGGGGCGAGGGAGGAGCCGGGGTTCCGCTTCAGCCACCCATCGGCGTGATTCGCCTCTCGAAGCGGCCCTTCCACGGCCCCCTCCCACTCGGCCGCGAGGGGCAGCTCCGCCACGAAGGCCGCCGCCTCGGCACGGACCTCCGGGCCGAGGATGGCGGCCATTTGTTCCACGAGACGGTTTTTCCTTGGCGGGACGGCCTCTTCGGCGGAGGCGGCGACCCGGGGTGTCGATGGGCCCGGCCCCGGGGCTACGGCGGCGAGATACATCCGCAGGCACTGAAGTCTCCATGGGGGATAGCGGGAAAGGTCCGACCCCGAAGGCGCCGGTGAGCCCATGAAGACGATCTCCGTGAGGGAGGGGGGTTGAGAGGGGTATCCTTCCCCCCCATGGCCGTGCCCCCCGTTCAAAAGAATTGCAAGAACAGCGGCGATAAGATAGCGATACAGAGGTGTCATGGTTAAAAGGGGGCAGGGTGACCGTTTTTGTCCTGTAAATCATTCACGGAAACGATGTGTTGCAGGTCAATAATGGCCCCTGTTAAACGATGATGTCAAGGGCCAGGAGAAGGCGTCATGGGAGACAGGCGGGATAGAGAGGGCCGGGAAGTTGCCTGGCAGGGAAAGATCGTGAAACCGGAGGAGGTCCTGGAGAGGATCGAGCCGGGGATGACCATCTTCCTCGGAACGGGCGTCGCCGAGCCCCGGACCCTCGTCAAGCACCTGACCGCATCCATGGCCTCCAACCTCCAGGATCTGGAGTTGATCCAGATGGTCAGCCTCGGAGACGCCGTGTCGGTGGACGAGCGTCATTCCCGGAAGTTCCGCCTCAAGACCTTCTTCTCCGGCTGGATCGCCAGCGAGGCCATCAGCCAGGGTCGGGTGGACCTCATACCGAGTCGTTTCTCCCGCATCCCCAGCCTTCTCAGGACAGGGGTAATCCATGTAGATGTCGCCTTTGTCCAGATCACGCCCCCCGATGCCTCCGGGTACTGCAATCTGGGCATCGGCGCCGACGTCAGCCGTCAGGCCATGGAGGCGGCCAAGCTGGTCGTGGGGGAAATAAATCCCGAGGTCCCCGGGACCCTGGGGGACACCATCGTCCACGTGAACGACTTCGACCTCCTGGTGGAGTCCACGGAACCACCCTTCTTCATTCCCCGTTGGCCCTATGACGAGACGTATCTCCAGATCGCGTCCCATATCGCCTCGGTGGTGGAGGACGGGAGCTGTATCTCTTTCGCCATCGGGCCCCTCTACGAGGCCCTGGGTCAGGCCCTGGCCAAGAAGCGGAACCTCGGGGTCCACTCCCCCTTCTTCACCGACGCCCTCATGGACCTCATCAAGAGCGGCGCCGTAACGAACAGGAACAAGACCGTCTTCAGGGGCAAGTCCGTGGCCTCCTACGTCCTCGGCACGAAGGAGCTGATGCGCTGGCTCGACCGCAACCCCCTGGTTGAGTTTCAGCCCGTCGACGTCGTCATGGACCCGAAGGTCATCGGGATGAACGACCGGACCGTCGCCATCCTCCCCGCCCGCAAGGTGGACCTCACGGGCAACGTGGCCCTGCGGACGGGAAAGAGAAACGTGACGGCGGGTCCGGGGGCGGTCCAGGAGCTCTTCATGGGTGCCGCCCTCTCGAAGAAGGGACGCACCCTCTTCGCCCTCCCCAGCCGCAACCGCCAGGGGGAGCCCAACATCGTCCTCTCCGTGGACGGCCTCTCCTACCAGTTCTCCAACCGGGAGTCCCTGGATCTCGTCGCCACGGAGTACGGCGTGGCCTATCTCATGGGCCGGACCCTGAGGGAGCGGGCCCTTGCCCTCATCGACATCGCCCACCCCGACGACCGGATGGAACTGGTCCGTCAGGCCAAGGAGGCCAAGATCCTCTATGCCGACCAGATCTACTTCCCCGAGACGGGGCGTCTCTACCCCCATCACATCGCCTACACCCACACCTTCAAGGGCAACCTGACGGTGCGCTTCCGGGCCATCAAGCCCTCCGACGAGGAGGAGATGCGCCGCCTCTTCTATCGTTTTTCCGATCAGGCCGTCTATTACCGCTACTTCAGCCCCGTCAAGACGATGCCCCACCAGAAGATGCAGGAATACGTCAACGTCGATTATCGGCGGGTCATGTCCGTTGTGGGGGTCATCGAGGAGGGGGGGGTGGAGAGGATCATCGCCGAGGGCCGCTACGTGAGAAAAGCGGAGAGCGCTTACGCCGACACGGCCTTTGTCGTGGACGAGGCCTACCAGGGCCTCGGCATCGCCACCTATCTCTTCCAGATGCTCGTCCGCCTGGCCAGGGAAGAGGGGATCGAGGGCTTCACGGCGGACATCCTCGCGGCGAACAAGGCCATGCTGCGGGTCTTCGAAAAATCCGCCTTCCCCATCAAGGCGGCCCTCTCCGGCGGCAGTTATGAAATCACCCTAACTTTTGAAGAACAAAAGGAAAAGAAAGAGGGAAAAGGGGCATAAAGGACTTGCAAGGGGCCGGTAATTGGTATAGAGGCCCCTTTTCAAACTTTGGGCGTTGACATCGCAGGTGCCCGTGCATATAACCCTAACGACTGCGAGAGTGGCGGAACTGGGAGACGCACTGGACTTAGGATCCAGCGGTTTACACCGTAAGGGTTCAAATCCCTTCTCTCGCACCATTTAGGAAAAGATAAACAGAATAACATATAAGGAGTGGCGACAAAGTGAGCGAGACACGTCCGGCCGTGACCGTCGAGGACATCAGCCCCGTCAAGAAGAAATTGTCCATCGCTGTCCCCTGGGAGGAAACGAAGCGAGAGCTGGAAAGCAATTACAAAATCGTGGCCAGAAGCGCGAAGATAAAGGGTTTCCGCCCGGGCAAGGCGCCTCGCCCCCTGGTGGAGTCCGTTTACGGGGAGTTTATCGAGGAAGAGACGATCAAAAAGCTCGTGAACAGGTTTTTCTGGGATGCCGTCGAGGAACGGTCCTTGAAACCCCTGGAGAGCCCGGAAGTGGAGCCCGGGGTGATAGTCCAGGGTCAGGATTTCACCTTCTCGGCCACCGTGGAGGTGGAACCGCTGATCGAGCCCCAAAACTACATGGGCCTGGAGTTGGAAAGGGAGGACGACACCGTCACGGATCAGGACGTCCAGGAGCGCCTCGATAAGATAAGGGACATGTACGCCACCCTCGAAGACGTCGCCGAGGACCGGGGAGTGAAGGCCGGAGACGTCTGTATCATCGACTTCCAGGGCTTTATCGACGGTGTGGCGAGGGAGGACATCAAGGCCGAGGGACACGTGTTGGAGCCCGGGTCGCGGACCTTCGTCCCCGAATTCGAGGACGCCCTGTACGGAATGAAGAAGGGTGAGACGAAGGAGCTGGATGTGAACTTCCCCGAGGACTACCACCACAAGGAGATGGCGGGCAAGACGGTCCGTTTTTCCGTGACCCTCAGGGAGATAAGAGAGAAGAAGGTCCCGCCCCTGGACGAAGATTTTGTTAAGAACCTTGAACGTTTCAACACCCTCGAGGAACTGACCGAGGAGGTCCGCAGGGGCCTAGAGGAGGAGCGACGCAACCGGGCCGACGCGAATCTCCGCAAGGCCTTGATAGAAAGACTACTCGAGGATAACGACTTCGATGTCCCGGACTCCCTCGTCAAACGCCGTTTGGTCGAGATGATGTTCGACGTCCACATGAAAATGAGGAGCGCCGGCATGAGAAATGACCAGGTGGAGGCCGTCATCGACAAGAACATTGCCTACATGAGCGGGGAGGCAGCCCTGGCCGTCAAGACCTCCCTGCTTCTCAAGGCCATCGCCGCCCGGGAACGGATAGTGGTGGAGGACGAGGAAGCGGAGGGACGAGTCCGCGAGATGGCGAGGCAGAGGGGCCAGGACGAGGAGGCCCTGCTGAAAAAATACCAGGACGAAGGCTTGATCGAGCAGGTGAAAGGTGATCTCCTGGCGAGAAAGACCCTCGATTTCATCGAGTCCCATGCCAAGATCCGCGTGGCGGCCCGGGACGAGAAAACCGCCGGGGAGGTGTCATAAGATGCCCCTGATTCCTATGGTGGTGGAACAGGACAGCCGCGGGGAGCGGGCCTTCGACATCTATTCCCGGCTCCTGAAGGACCGGATCATCTTCCTGGGCACGGCCGTCGACGACACGGTGGCCAATCTCGTCATCGCCCAGATGCTCTACCTGGAGTCGGAGGACCCGGACAAGGACATCTACTTCTATCTCAACACCCCCGGCGGGCACGTCAGCTCCGGCCTGGCCATTTACGACACCATGCGCTACATCCGCCCCCCCGTGAACACCTTCTGCATGGGCCAGGCGGCAAGCATGGGGGCCCTCCTCCTAGCGGCGGGGACGAAGGGGAAGCGATACGCCCTCCCCCATTCCCGGATCCTGATACATCAGCCCCTGGGCGGTTTTCAGGGCCAGGCCACGGATATTGACATCCAGGCCCGGGAGATACTAAGATTAAAAGACGAGCTGAACTCCATCCTCGCAGAGCTGACGGGTCAACCTCTGGCCAAGATCCAAGCAGACACGGAGAGGGATTACTATATGGATCCTCGTCAGGCCAAAGAATACGGTCTGATCGACGAGATCATAACGAAGAGGCAATAGAGGTTTCAATGGTAAGAAGAAGAGAGCATAACGACAGGGGACTCCTCCACTGCTCATTCTGCGGCAAGAACCAGAACGAGGTGAAGAAACTCGTCGCCGGTCCGACGGCCTACATCTGCAACGAGTGCATCGAGCTGTGCCGCTGTATCGTCGCCGAGGACGGGGAGGGCCACCTCCCCGAAGAGGTCACGCGCAAGGGGATCCCCGAACCGAAAGAGATCAAGAAGTTTCTCGATTCCTACGTCATCGGCCAGGAAAGGACCAAGAAGGTCCTGTCCGTGGCCGTGTACAATCACTACAAGCGTCTCTTGAGCGCCGTCAACATGGACGGCGTGGAGATCCAGAAGAGCAACGTCCTCCTCATCGGTCCCACGGGTTCCGGCAAGACCCTCCTCGCCAAGACCCTGGCGAAGATGCTCAAGGTCCCCTTCGCCATCGCCGACGCCACGACCCTCACGGAGGCCGGCTACGTGGGGGAGGACGTGGAGAACATCATCCTTTCCCTCCTCCAGAATGCGGATTACGATGTCGAGCGGGCCTCCAAAGGGATCGTCTACATCGACGAGATCGACAAGATCGCCAAGAAGTCGGGCAATCCCTCCATCACCAGGGACGTTTCCGGTGAAGGCGTCCAGCAGGCCCTCCTTAAGATCATCGAGGGGACCCTCGCCAACATCCCCCCCAAGGGGGGACGGAAGCACCCCCAGCAGGAGTTCATCCAGGTGGACACCACCAACATCCTCTTCATCTGCGGCGGGGCGTTCAACGGCCTGGAGGACATCATCGCCCGCCGGGTGGGGCACAGCGCCCTCGGATTCGGCGCCGAGATCAGGAGCCGCCAGAACAAGAAGGTGGGGGAACTCCTCGCCCAGGTCCAGCCGGAGGATCTCCTCAAGTTCGGCATGATCCCTGAGTTCGTCGGCAGGCTCCCCGTCGTCGCCACCCTCAACGAGCTCACGGAGGACGAGATGGTGAAAATCCTCGAGGAGCCCAAGGATGCCATCATCAAGCAGTACCGGAAACTCTTCGAGATGGAGGGGGTAAAGCTCAAGTTCACCGACGGGGCCCTGAGGGCCGTCGCGAGGCTGGCCATCGAGCGCAAGACGGGGGCGCGGGGCCTGCGTTCCATCCTGGAAAACACCATGCTCGACATCATGTACGAGCTGCCCTCGCGGCGGGACATGAAGGAGTGCGTCATCAGCGAAGAGGTGGTTCTCAACCGGGAGAAACCGATCCTGATCTTCGAGGCCAAATCGGAGACGGCCTGAAAGGACCATCATGTTCGAATTCATGAAGAGTAAGGACAAGCTCCTCCAGCTCCCCCTCCTGCCCCTGCGGGACGTGGTGGTCTTCCCCCACATGATCGTCCCCCTCTTCGTGGGGAGGGACAAGTCCGTCGCGGCCCTGGAGACGGCCATGAAGATGGAGAAGGGGATCTTCATGGTGACCCAGAAGAGCGCCCAGAAGGACGACCCCCTCGAGGACGATCTTTACAGGGTCGGGACCGTGGGCTTCATCATACAGCTCCTGAGACTGCCCGACGGCTCCGTCAAGATCCTCGTGGAAGGCAAGAAGAGGGGGTTGATAAAGAAATACCTGTCGACGAAGGAGTATTTCTCCGTCGAGGTAGAGGAGGTCGAGGAACTGGGTTCCGATGACGCCCTCAAGACGGAGGCCCTCGTGCGGAGCCTCAAGGAGGCCTTCGAGCAGTACGTGAAGCTCAGCAAGAAGGTTCACGTTGAGATGATCGGGACCGTCGCCACCATCGAGGACCCCTCCAAGCTCGGGGACGTCATCTGCTCCCACCTCGGGGTGAAGATCGAGGATAAGCAGCGGATCTTGGAGATCTTCAAGCTCAACGCCCGCCTGGAGGCCATCTACGAGCTCATCCTCGGGGAGATAGAGATCCTGCAGATCGAGGAGAAGATCAAGCGCCGGGTCAAGAAGCAGATGGAGAAGACCCAGAAGGATTACTATCTCAACGAGCAGATGCGGGCCATCCAGAAGGAGATGGGCGAAAAGGACGACTTCAAGAGCGAGATCCAAGAACTCGAAAAGAAGCTGAAACAGAAGAAGCTGTCCGAGGAGGCCCACAAGAAGGTCAAGGCGGAGATCAGGAAGCTCCAGATGATGGCCCCCATGTCCGCCGAGGCCACGGTGGTGAGGAATTACATCGATTGGATCCTCGACCTCCCCTGGGGGGAGAAGACGGTGAACAACTACACCCTCAAGGAGTCGGAGGCCATCCTGGAGGAGGATCACTACGGCCTGAAACAGGTCAAGGAGCGGATCATCGAGTACTTGGCCGTCCAGAGCCTCGTCAAGAAGAACAAGGGCTCCATCCTCTGCCTCGTCGGCCCCCCCGGCGTCGGGAAGACCTCCATCGCCAAGTCCGTGGCCCGGGCCACGAACAGGAAATTCGTCCGCTTCTCCCTCGGCGGGGTGAGGGACGAGGCGGAGATCCGGGGCCACCGGCGCACCTACATCGGCGCCCTGCCGGGAAAGATCATCCAGCTCATGAAGAAGGCCGGGACGAGCAATCCCGTCCTGTGCCTCGACGAGGTGGACAAGCTGAGTTCCGATTTCCGGGGCGACCCGTCGGCGGCCCTCCTCGAGGTCCTGGACCCGGAGCAGAACAACGCCTTCAACGACAACTACCTCGAGGTGGACTACGACCTCTCGGACGTCATGTTCATCACGACGGCCAACGTCCTCCAGACCATCCCGGCGCCCCTCCAGGACCGCATGGAGGTGATCCGCATCGCCGGTTACACGGAACAGGAAAAGCTCAACATCGCCCAGCGTTTCCTCGTCGCCAAGGAGATGGAGGCCAACGGCCTGACGAAGGAAAACATCAGCTTTTCCACGGGCGCCATTCTGACGATCATCCGCCAGTACACGCGGGAAGCGGGGGTGAGGAACCTGGAGCGCGAGATCGCCTCCATCTGCCGCAAGGTGGCCAAGCAGATCGTTTCCGAGGGGATCAAGGAACAGATTCGCATCACCTCTCGGGTGGTGCCGAAGTACCTCGGCGTCCCCAAGTACCGCCACGGGGAGACGGAAGGAAAAGATCAGGTGGGCCTGACGACGGGCCTCGCCTGGACCGAGGTGGGGGGCGAGCTCCTGGCCATCGAGGCCATGGTCATGAGGGGGACCGGCAAGATGGTGATGACGGGAAAGCTCGGCGACGTCATGCAGGAGTCCGTCCAGGCCGCCCTCACTTACGTCCGGGCCAGAGCGGACGAGTTCGGCCTCCCGGAGGGTTTCTACAAGGATATGGACATCCATGTCCACGTCCCCGAGGGGGCCATCCCTAAGGACGGACCCTCGGCGGGCATCGCCATGGCCACGGCCATCGCCTCGGCCCTGACGAAACGCAAGGTCCGCGGGGACGTGGCCATGACGGGCGAGATCACCCTGAGGGGACGGGTCCTGCCCGTCGGCGGTATCAAGGAGAAGCTCCTGGCCGCCCATCGGGGGAACGTCAAGACCGTCATCATCCCCAAGGAAAACGAGAAAGACCTGGCGGAGGTACCGTCCAACGTCCTCAAGGCCCTGGAGATCGTCTTTGTCGAGTCCGTGGACGAGGTCCTGAAGGTGGCCTTCGTCCGGGAGGAGCCGCCGGACAGACGGGGGGAGGTCATGCTCGGGGCACCCATGGCCGTCAGCGCTTAAGAAGGCAGGTTTTCTCTTGACAAGGGCGTCCACAGTTGATAGTTTCCGTCGTCGCCGGGAATAGGCGACGATGGGCGGGTAGCTCAGTTGGGAGAGCGCCACGCTTACACCGTGGAAGTCACAGGTTCGAGTCCTGTTCCGCCTACCAGGAAAGAAAGACCGTGTGAAAACGGTTTCAGAGCAATTGAGGTTACTAAAAGGGGAACAATTGAAAATGCGGGGTCGTAGTTAAGCTGGTTATAACGCCGGCCTGTCACGCCGGAGGGCGAGGGTTCAAGTCCCTTCGGCCCCGCCAAATATGTCAGGGGGTTGGCCATCGCGGTTAACCCCCTTTTTGCTTACATCCACGTATGAAGTATGAAGGAATCATTATAAGACCACCGAGTGAGGCTTCGAGCCTCCTCCTCCAGGTGACCGTCGGTTGTTCCCACAACCGATGCACCTTCTGCCCTACCTACAAGGGGGTGAGGTTTCGCATCAAGTCCCGGGAGGAGATCGAGGAAGACATCTTGGAGGCGAGTCGCTTCCGGCGCGTCGAGAGGGTCTTCCTGTGCGACGGCGACGCCCTGATCGTCCCCCAGGGGCGCCTGGTCGAGATCTTGGCATCCATCGGGAAGAACATCAGGGGCGTCCGCAGGATCGGTCTCTACGGCAACGCCAAGAGCATCCTGAGAAAGAGCGTGGACGACCTGAAGGAACTGAGGCGTCTGGGCCTGGGGATCGTCTATCTCGGCGTGGAGTCGGGGAGCCGTGGCGTCCTGGCGGCCGTCCGGAAGGGTGTCACCTATGAAGAGATGGTGGAGGCGGGCAGGAGGGTGAAGGAGGCTGGGATCACCCTCTCCGTGACGGTCCTGTTGGGTATCGGCGGGCGCGAGGGGAGCATGGAACACGCCGAGGGGACGGCGAGGATCCTCACGGAGATCGACCCGGATTACGTCGGGGCCTTGACGGTCATGGTCGTCCCCGGGACGCCCCTTTACGAAGACTACGCGGCCGGCCGTTTCGAATTGCCCGACACCTTCGGATTCTTGAAGGAACTGGGGGTCATGATCGGCAAGAGCAATTTCACCGACTGTTTCTTCACCTCCAATCACGCCTCGAATTACCTGCCCCTGAGGGTCCGTCTCCCCGAGGGCAGGGAAAGGGCCCTGACGATGCTCGACGAGGTGATCGCGGCGAAGGACGAGAGGATCCTGCGTCCCGAGTACCTCCGCGCCCTCTGAGGGAGGATCTTCCATGAAAAAGAGGATGAAGGCGCTCTTCAAGGGGATCTTCCCCAGCCGTGACTCGGACCGACTCGAGAAGGAGATCCAATCCATCATCGATGCGGGTGAGGAGGAGGGACTGATCGACCCCCAGTCGGGGGAGATGATCCAAAGCATCCTCGAGTTCCGTGAGACCGTCGTCCGGGAGATCATGATTCCCCGGACCCAGATCGTGGCCGTGCCCGTAAACGCCCCCATCGAGGAAATCATCGAGATGGTCTCCCGCCACGGCCATACGAGGATGCCCGTCTATCGGGGCAATATCGACAACATCGTCGGTATTCTAAACGTCAAGGATCTTCTCAAATTCTGGTCGCGGCCCGTCACGGAGGCGGACATCGAAGGGCTCTTGAGAAAGCCCTACTACATCCCCGAGACCCAGAACACCCACGTCCTTCTCCATAATCTCAAGGCCCGCAAATACCACATGGCCATCGTCATCGACGAGTACGGTGGGACGGCGGGGCTCGTGACCCTCGAGGACCTCATCGAGGAGATCGTAGGCGATCTACCCGACGAGCACGACGGCCAGGAGCCACAATTCACTGATCTCCCCAACGGAGGCGTCCTCGTCGACGGCCGGGTGGAGATCGAGAAGATCGAGGAGCGTTTCGGGGTGGAATTCGCGGAGGGGAAGTTCGAGACCCTGGGCGGCCTGATCCTGAGCACCATCGGACGCATCCCCACGACGGGCGAGGTCCTGGAGATCGAACCCTTCGAGATGACAATCGAAGAGGCGGACGATCGTTCCATCAAGAAGGTCAAGATCAGGAAAAAGGAAGAGGAGAGGGAGGAATAGCCTTCGGGCTGGCCCTCCCGCCTGAGTTCCAGCACCATGGGAAGCCGGATCTCAATCCCTTTCCGTATTCCGCCGGGAGCGGCTTCGGCATCTCTCTCCGGTCTTCTTCTTTTCCTCTCCTTCCCGAAATTCGGTTCCGGTCTCCTCGCCTGGGTCAGCCTCGTCCCCCTGTTCGTCTCCCTCCGTGACCGTACGGAGAAAGAGGCCTTCCGCCTGGGATGGCTCGGCGGGCTCGTCGGTCATCTCGGCATCATGTACTGGATCGCCACGGTGGTCGTCACCTACGGCTATCTTCCCCCGGCGGTGGGCGTGGGGGCCGTCTTCCTCCTTTCCCTCTATCTCTCCCTCTATACGGCGTTTTTCGCCTGGGGTTGCGCCTGGTCGACCCGCCGCGGCGTCCCCTTGGCCGCCGCCGCCCCGCCCCTCTGGGTCCTGGGAGAGTTCGTCAAGTCCAAGGTCCTGACCGGTTTCCCCTGGGAGAACCTCGGCTGTTCCCAGTACCTGTACCCCCCCCTCATCCAGATCGTCGAGTACACGGGTGTCTACGGCCTGAGCTTTATCGTGGTCCTCGTCAACGCCCTGCTCTTTGCGGCCCTGGTTTCGGGGGCCACGAGGGTCGGCAGGGCCCTCGCCTATCTGGGGGCCGTCTCTTTCCTCTTGGCCTCCCTTACGGTGTTCGGTCTTTGGCGCATGGAGACCGTGCAGGAGGCCGTGAGAAAGGCACCCGAGCGGGAGATGAGCCTCATCCAGGGTAACGTGGACCAGAGCGTCAAATGGGACCCCCGGTACCAGCAGGCGACCATGGCGACCTACACGGGTCTGACACGGGCCCACGCCCCGCGCCCCGGGGGTGTCATAGTCTGGCCCGAGACGGCGGTCCCTTCCTTCTTCCAGGACGTGGACGACATCCATCGGGCCATGATCGCCCTGGCGAGGGAAACGGGGGCATGGCTCCTCTTCGGGAGCCCCAGCTACAAGGAGGAGGAAAACCGCCGCACCCTTTACAACAGCGCCTATCTTCTCCGGCCGGACGGGTCGTTGGCGGCCCGTTACGACAAGGTCCACCTCGTCCCCTTCGGGGAATACGTGCCCCTGCGCCGCCTCTTCCCCTTCATGGGCAAGATGGTCCCGGGCGTGGGTGATTTCGGTACAGGACCCGATTACCGTCCCCTGGACATGGACGGGGTTGCCGTGGGCGTCCTCATCTGCTACGAGGGGATATTCCCCGAGGCGGCGAGACGGTACCGGCAAAACGGGGCTGAAATCCTCGTCAACATCACCAACGACGCCTGGTTCGGCGAGACCTCGGCCCCGTACCAGCATCTCTCCATGACGGTGTTCCGGGCCGTGGAAAACCGCCTCTTTCTGGCCCGCGGGGCCAACACGGGAATCACGGCCATCATCGACCCCCTGGGACGGATAACGGCCCGGACGGGGCTCTTCCGAACGGAGGCCTTGAAGGGAAGGGTAAAATTGATGAAAAGCGAGACATTCTATGTTAAGCACGGAGACGTTTTCGCTTTTGTCTGCATCGCCCTGAGTGTGATCGGGGCAATATACGCTTGGAAAAGGAGTCGGGGACATGATTGAGGGATGGTCGGATCAGACGGAGGAGCTAAGGAAGAGGATCGAGCAGTTAGGGGTGTGTCTTTGACGTAGCCGCGAAGGAAGCGGAGATCGAGACCTTGGAAAAGGAGGCGGCCCGGGCCGATTTCTGGGACGATCCGAACCGGGCGCGGGAGGTCTTGAAACGGCAGAGCGCCCTCAAAGAGACGATCTCACGCTGGCAGGGCCACAAGAAGGCCCTCGAGGACCTGGAGAGCCTCTATGATCTGGCCCAGGACGAGGAGGATCTCGGCGTCGTTGAAGACATCCGGAAGGATCTCGAACGCCTGAAGACGGCCGTCCGCCGGGAAGAGCTGGATCTCATGCTCGGCGCCCCCGAGGACCGTCTGAACGCCATCATGGCCATCAACGCCGGCGCCGGGGGGACGGAGGCCCAGGACTGGGCGGAGATGCTCCTCAGGATGTATCTCCGCTGGGCGGAGAGGAGGCGTTTCAAGACGACCATCATCGACTACCTGCCCGGGGAGGAGGCGGGCATCAAAAACGTCTCCTTCACTCTGGAAGGGGAATTCGCCTACGGTTACGCCAAGGCCGAGGTGGGCATCCACCGCCTCGTGAGGATCTCCCCCTTCGACGCCGGGGCGAGGAGACACACCTCCTTCGCCTCCGTCTTCGTTTATCCCGAAGTCGAGGACGATATCGTCATCGAGATCAACGAGAACGATCTCCGCATCGACACCTACCGATCCACGGGGGCGGGGGGGCAGCACGTGAACAAGACCGACTCGGCCGTCCGCATCACCCACCTTCCGACGGGGATCGTCGTCCAGTGCCAGAATGAGCGGTCTCAGCACAAGAACAGGGCCATGGCGATGAAGTACCTCCGAGCCCGTCTCTACGAACTGAAGCTCCAGGAACAACGGGAGAAGATGGAAGAGGTTCACAAGAGCAAGAAGGAGATCGCCTGGGGGAGCCAGATCAGGTCCTATGTCCTTCATCCCTACAAGATGATCAAGGACCACCGCACGAACGTCGAAGTGGGAGATGTGGAACGGGTCCTGGACGGGGAGATCGACGATTTCATCGAGGCTTACCTGCTTATGAATCCCGCCTTCCGGGCTTGAGGGCTCCATAGAGGCGGGATTTGTCGTTGATTAGGCGTTCGCGAAAGGGGGAGGAGCAGCGCGAGACCCTCCCCCGGATCAGGAGTGAAGATGAAGAGAATTGGCCGATCGGTGTTTGTGCTGTGTTTATCCCTTGTTTTGCTGGCGGGGTTCCCCGGATGGGCCAAGGCCGAAGGCATGGGGGATTCTCTCCGGGCGGAAGGGGCGTCTAAATCCGCCCCCGCCGCAGGCGAGAAACAAGGAGTCGCCGCCGGCACGGAAAAGAGGGCCGGGAAGAGGTTCGCGGCCCGGGACGAACAGGAGATCATGGAGCAGGCCCTGGCCCTCCTGGACGCCTCCCGGGAGTACTGGGAGCAGGGAAACGTGGAGAACGCCCTGGAGATGCTGGACCAGGCCTACAGCCTCATCATCGAAACCAACGGTGACCAGGCCGTCTCCAGGCAGAAGGACGACCTGCGCCTCCTCATCTCCAAGCGGATCCTCGCCATCTACAGCGCCATGCAGACAAAGACAAAGGGCAAGAGGGGAGAGATCCCCCTGGTCATGAATGCCGACGTGGAGAGGGAGATCCGGTCCTTCCAGGGGGTGGAGAGGGATTTCTTCATCGCCGCCTACCAGCGGTCCTTTACCTACCGGCCCATGATCCTAAAGGAATTGAAAAAGGCCGGCCTCCCCGAGGAACTCTCGTGGCTGCCCCTCGTAGAAAGCGGTTTCAAGATCACCGCCCTTTCCCGGGCGAGGGCCCTCGGCCTCTGGCAGTTCATCCCCTCGACGGGTTACAAGTACGGCCTCGACCGGGACGACTGGATCGACGAGCGAATGGATTGGGAGAAATCCACCCGGGCGGCCATTGCCTATCTGAGGGAGCTTCATGACATGTTCGGCGACTGGCTTACCGTCCTGGCCGCCTACAACTGCGGCGAAGGACGGGTCATGAGGGTCATCTCTGGTCAACACATCAACTATCTCGACCGTTTCTGGGACCTCTACCAGCGTCTTCCCTACGAGACGGCCCGCTATGTCCCCCGCTTCCTCGCCACCCTCTTCATCATCAGGGATCCGAAGAAATACGGCCTGGACCTGGGGGGTGAGCCCCAACCCCTCTTCCCCATGATGTACGAAACGGTAAAAACGGGCAAACCGATGCGTCTGGAGGACATCGCCGCCCGCCTGGCCGTCTCCGAGGAGACCCTCCATGGCCTAAACCCCGAGCTCCGTCACAAGATCACCCCCGAGCGGGAATACACCTTGCGCCTGCCTGTCGGTACAGGGGAGGCCTTCGCCAAGGTCGTCGATGAGATCCCGCGCTGGGAGAAGCCCCTGCCCGTGCCCAAGGAACGCCCCGTCTTGGTCGTCCACCGTGTAAAGCGAGGGGAGACCGTCGAGGTCCTGGCCCGGAAGTACGGGGTGTCCCAAAATGCCATCAGGAAGTACAACCACCTTGGGAAAAAGGTGGCTCTCAAGACCGGTCAGGCCGTGAAGATACCCATCAGTCCCTCCCGGGACACCCGCAGGGCCGCTGTGAAAGGTGGGGGAGAAAAACCTGCCCCGGAGGCCCGTGCTTACTACAGGGTGAAGAGGGGGGACACCCTGGCTTCCATCGCCAAGCGTCACGACACGACGGTAGCGGAACTGAAGAGGATCAACAAGTTGAAGGGCGAGAGGGTCGTGGTCGGCCAGACCCTGCAGCTGGCGGCAAGAGATCTGGAGCGGAAAGACGACGTTGCCAAGGAGCGGAGGAAAGGGGGAGGGAAGGGTGCCCAGACCGCCGATGTCAAGAAGGCCACCAAGACCTACTTGGTCAAGAAGGGGGACACCCTCGCCAAGATCAGCCGCCGGCACGACGTCAGCATCGCCCGCCTCAGGGAACTCAACGGTATAAGGAAAGGAGACGAGCTCCTCAAGGTGGGGCAGGTCATCGTGGTGGAGTGAAGGCCAACTCCCGCACCTGAGCGGTCATTTATCGACGTCCAGGGAACGAGCGGCCTCCCTGAGGCGTCCCTCGACGTAAGCCCTGATTTCCCGCAGACGTTCCTCCGTTTCCGCCTCGAAACGGAGGACGAGGACGGGCTGGGTGTTGGAGGCCCGTATAAGTCCCCAGCCGTCGGGGAAGGGGATCCTCACCCCGTCGATGTCGATGACGGGATACTCCTTGGCGAGGCGGTCCCTGACCGCGGCGACGACACTGAACTTGACCTCGTCGGGGCAGTCCACGCGGATCTCGGGGGTGGCGACCGTTTGCGGGACGTCGGCGAGGAGGTCGCTGAGGGTCTTCCCCGAACGGGAGACGATCTCCAAGAGACGCACGGAGGCGTAGACGGCGTCGTCGTAACCGAAGTAGCGGTCGGCGAAGAAGAGATGGCCGCTCATCTCCCCCGCCAGGAGGGCCTTTTCCTCCTTCATCTTCCCTTTGATGAGGGAATGGCCGGCCTTCCACATGATGGGGCGCCCCCCGTGGGCGGCGATATCGTCGTAGAGCTTCTGGGAACACTTGACCTCCCCGATGATGGCGGCCCCGGGATTCGCCGCGAGGATGGAGCGGGAGAACAGGATCAGGAGCTCGTCGCCCCAGAGGATGCGGCCCTTCTCCGTCACGACCCCCAGGCGGTCGGCATCCCCGTCGAAGGCCAGGCCCAGGTCGGCCTTGATGGCGTCCACTTGGGCGATGAGGTCGTTGAGGTTTTCCGGGACCGTCGGGTCGGGGAAGTGATGGGGGAACCGGCCGTCGGGCTCGCAGTACAGGGCCGTGACGAGGCACCCGAGGCGGCGGTAGATGGGCAAGGCGAAGAGACCCCCTGTCCCGTTACCCCCGTCGACGACGATCCTGAGACCCTCCCGCACCGAGACGTTGTCCACGAGGAAGTCCTCGTAGGCCCCGGCGATGTCTTTCTCGTCCCCTCTCCCCTTACCTTCTTGGTAAACGCCACCCTCGATGATGCGGCGGAGCTCCTGGATCTCGTCGCCGTAGATCGTGTCGGGGCCGATGCAGATTTTGAAACCATTGAAATCGGGAGGATTGTGGCTCCCCGTGACCATGACGCCCCCGTCGGTGGCGAGGTGGCGGATGGAGAAATAGAGCATCGGCGTCGTGGACAGACCGATATCGACGGTGTCGATACCCGCCTTCCTCAGACCCTCGGCCATGGCCGCGGCGAAGGAGGCCGAGCTGAGGCGGCAGTCCCGGCCCACGGTCATGGTCCTGAGGCCCAGGTTGCGGGCTTGGGTGCCGATGGCCCGGCCGAGGGTGGTGACGATGTCCTCCGTCAGGTCCCGGCCGACGATCCCCCTTATGTCGTACTCGCGAAAGATGGCTGGATTGATCATCGTGTTATCTCAAATACCCTTTCGTTTTGTTGCGGGCCTCCTACCACAAACGGTTCCGGTCATCAAACCCTTTTGCTGTCGATTCGTGGTCGATTGAGACGAGGGGTAAGAGGTCCCGGAGGTCCGCGATCACAGCCTCGGCGCCCGCCTCCCTTAGTTGGCCCTCGTCCGCCGTCCCGCTCAGGACGCCCACCGTTTTCAGCCCCACCCTCCGCCCCATGGTGATGTCCATGGGGTGATCCCCCACCATGACGCCCCGGGAGGCCCCGCAGCCCAGGGCGGCCATGGCCCGCCGGAGGTGGTAGGGGTCCGGTTTGACCAGGGGGGTGTCATCCCTGGTAATGACCACATCCAGGAGGTCCCTCACGTCGGGGAAGACCCTTTCCACCGCCGCCGTGCAATTGCGGGTCAAGACGGCGGTTTTCACACCTTTTAGTCTCAGTGCGGTCAGGACCCCCCGGGCACCCGGCAGGAGTTCCCCCTTCGCCGCGGCCTCCAGCTCGATCTCCCTCACGGCCTCGAAGGCCTCCCCGTGGAACAGGCGTGCCTTTTCTTGGTCCCGGGCGGCGATGACCCGTGTGCCTTCCGCGATCATTTCCAGGACGTAGGGCGCCGTCAAATCCTCCCTCAGGACCCCGTAACGGTGGAGGATTTCAATGACCGTCCGTCTCATGGCGGGGAAATCGATGTTGAGGACCGCCAGGGTCCCGTCGAAATCGAAGAAGACGGCCCGCGGCGTTCGTCCGTCGAAGAGGGCCTTGCTTCCCAGTTCAGCCATGGCCGCCCTTCAGGTAGTCGAGGCGCAGGCTGCGCCGTCGTTGCCTCTTGGCCCCCAGGCCGGGGGGAGTGAATCCCCAGACGGTCCTCAGGAAGTTCATGACGATGAAGAACGTGGCCCCCCAGAGGATCTCCTCCGTGCCGTCTGTGTCCTCGTGGAGGAAGCAGGGGAAGTCCCAGGGGCCTTCATCGGGGGTGGGCAGCCGCGGATCGGCCTCGATGGTGTAGCGGGCGTAGCGCTTCTCCTCGAAGAGATTCTCGATCGGGATCTCCACGATCTTGGCCACTTCCTCGTTGGGCCTGTAGAAGAGGCCCCCCTTGACCCATCCCACCAGGGGGAAGATGGTCCTTCTGAACATATGGAGGGAGTAAGTGGGCAGGGGGCCGAGAAAACGGACGAAGGCGGGGTTGAGGCCTATCTCTTCCCACGTCTCCCGGAGGGCGTTGGCGAAAAACGTCGTGATGAGGCGGTAGGAGAAGCGGTCACGGGCCCGGGCTTGTGCCTTCGCGGGTCCCCCGAAGAAGGGGAAGGGGAGATAACGCATGAGAAAACCGAAGGCGCCGTCGGCCGCGGGATTCAGAATCCCCCCGGGACAGCTGAGGTCGCCGCCCTGGGGCACCAGGTCCGATCTCTTGATCAATTGGAGGGCCGGCCTCGCCTTTCCGACTACGTCCGGACCGGTCCCGGCCGTGAGGAGCAGGAGGACGCCGGCGGCGCTGTGGGACCGCCCCGCGGCGTTATCCTCACCGATGAGCCGCCGCTTGGCCGCGTAGTCGAGGGGTGATCGACCCAGCCTCTCCCGGACAAGCTGGGGGATATCTCCTTCCCGCGGCAGGATGCCGTCAGTGGGCTCGATCATGACGGCCCTCCGCTTCCCGAGCGAACAGGTCCTCCATCAATTCCTCGTGCAGGCAAGGGGAGGGGAAGCGCATAAAGAAACCGCAGTGGCCCCCGAAGGTGGTGACGATGATCCGCAGGAGGGGGTGGGGTCGGAGGTCTTGAAACTCATCTGCGTCGATGATGGGGTCGTCGGCGGAGGTGATGACCGTCACGGGCGTTCTGAGAGAGGCGAAGAACGAGTCTTTGATGGTGTAATGGCCGAAGTAGTGGCGGTAATCGCGGAACTGGGGGAAGTAGGGAACGATGTTCTCCGTCAGGGCCATGCAGGTGTCGTGTTTCATCAGGGATTTGAAGTCGTAGAGATGGGGGAACAAGCGTTCCTTCCTGCGGAGGGAACGCTTCCATTTTTTCAGGAAATACCGGCGATAGACGAAACTTTCGTCGATGGCCAGGGTCGCCTTGAGAGGGTCCAGGGCGGGGCTTACGGCGACGACGTGTCTGAGACCCGCGATCGGCTCGTCGGCGTCCCGGGCGGCGACGCGGAGGGCGAAATTGCCCCCCAGGGAGAAACCGACGAGGAAACTGGGGAGGTCATCCGCGAAGTTGGAGGCGATCTTGACGGCCTGGTAGGTCTCCTCGGTGAGGGCGCCGTGGAAGAGACCCTCGTTGAGATGGTGGGTGTCGCCGTGATCGCGGAGGTTCATCCTAAAGACGCGGAAACCCGCCTTGAGGAGACGCCCCGCCAGAGAGCGGATATAGGAGGAGGCCGCGCTCCCCTCCCAGCCGTGAAGGAGGATCGCGAGACCCTTGGCCTTTCCCGCCGGCTCGTTCAGGTATCCCATGAGGCGGGCCCCCGTCTCCGTCTCCACGATCCGGCGCACGGCCCCGGCCAACAGCCGGCCGATGCCGACGGCCCGGAGGCGGCTGCTGCCAAGGATGGTCTGGACATGGGGATTGCGGAGCAGGAGGCTCGGTCGATAACGTGAATCCATTGCCGCTTATGTAATGCGACCGGATTGTCTTGTCAACGCACTAATTGACCGATTGGGGTCGGGTCTGGAAATTGGCGTCCTAGACAAGATGGTCGCCCGGATAAGCGTTCGAGCGGCCCGGACTGGCCCGATGGGGACCGAAAGAAAAGAACCTTCCGATTCGCTTCTGTGGCCCGTGGCGCGAGATGGACGGAATCCCGGAAGGACCGCCATGACAGGAATTTTTATCATTGACGATTACTCAATGATTTCATATGGATGACCTGTATGGGAACTCCGATATCCCCCTCCGGGGGGTCCTTAAGTCGGCGTTAACGCCGCCGACTGAGGGGCGCACCGACCATGATCGTCATCCCCAATTTCAAAAGAAAAAGCCCTTAATTTATAAGGGCTTTTTCTTATATTTCACTTTTTCCGGGTGATCTTTTGGTGGCGGTGCAGGGAATCGAACCCCGGACACTACGGATATGAGCCGTATGCTCTGACCTGCTGAGCTACACCGCCGCAGTTTGGGAATGTCGGTACCATATATTACAGGGACGCCTCTTTGTCAACCCCTTACTGAACGGTTATCTTGTACGAGGCGATGACGCTGCTTTTGCCGAAGACAGAACCGCCGGGGACGACCAGGGCCATGACCACCTCATTTTCTCCGTCGTTGTCGGCGTCCTTGATCTGGTAGTCAGCCACGTAGCCGCTCATCTTCCGGGTGTGCCAGTTCTCTACGAACCCCATCTGGTCCCATTCAAGATTGTAGAACTCGCTGGCCGTAAAGATCCTGACATTTTTCATGTATCTGCCGACGCTCGAGTGGTTTCTCACGACGATCAACTCCCGCCGGCCGTCCTTATTGGTGTCGTAGGGGATGATGCGGCTGTTCAGGTAGGTGTAGTAGTTCGTGACGTCATCCCCGTAATTGTCCATGCCGATGACCTCCACGTAGAGGTTGCTGCCGCCGAAGACCTCCTCGGACGTGTAGAGGAGTTCCTTGCTCCCCATGACCGCTTTGATCCGGGTGAGGTCCTTGTCCGTCTCCTCATAGACGACGAGGCGGTCGTATTCGTTGTAGGTGATGATCTTTTCCCTCCCCGATCCCAAGTTGTCAAGGGCGAGGCCGAAGATACAGACCCCAAGCGGTATCTTGAGTCGCTGACCCTCGGTGATCTTCCCGGCGCGGACGGTCATTTCATAGATTGGTGTGTCGAAGGGCCTGTTCATGCCCCCCGAGGAGTCGATCTTCTGTCCCAGGAGCCTCACACCGCCGTCCTGGGTGGGAATGGCCCTAAACAGCCAGGGGAGGTCTGTCTCCATGACCTGAAACTTGCCCTCCCGATATTCGATCACGAAGGAGGAGACGGTGTTGATGACGGATTCCGTTCCCCTGTTGACGATGATGTTGGAGACGAGAATCTCTTTGGCGGCGTCACCCCGTATATCGATGATGTCCACCCCGACGTAGTTGTTGTAGGCCTTGCCGGTGATCTTTTGGAGGAGGACCAGATCTTTGCCCTTTTTCTGGAAGATGTAGACACTGTTTCTGTCTATGGCCACGATCTCGTTCTTGCCGTCGCCGTTGACGTCACCGACATCCATGCCCCTGAACTCCGTCGGGTAACGCTGGCTCATCCAGAAACCCCTCTTGTCCATGGGTTGACCGCCGCTGAGGAAATCGGGGTTGATACCCGCCGTCAGGGTCCCCCTCTTACCGGTGCGGATGCCGGCGATGATCTGCGCCTCCCTTCCCGTGGCCGGCTGGGGGGAGGCTGCCGACCCGGTTCCGGACGCCACGGGGGGCGCGGCCGTTGACGGCTCCGCCCCCGCAGGGGTCCCCTTGCCGCTGATGTGGGCATCGATACTCTTGGCAAAATCGTTGATCTTGGCGATGACGTCGTCCATGCCCTGGGACTGGGTGAAGATACCGACCCCCGTCTTGTAGGAGGCCACGTCCAGGAGCTTCGCGTCGATGCTGATGCTGTTGCCGATCTTGGTGATGCTGCCCCAAACGGCATAGTCGGCGTTGAGGGTCTTGCCGATACCGTAGACGTCGGCCAGGGTCAGCTCTTTCGTTTTGACTTGTTTGACGGCGTCGAGAACCTTTTCCTTGGGGATCACGTCGGTGTTTTCAGCGGCGGCGATGCGGGAGGTGAGCATGTCCCAGATGCCGTGCTGGACGTAATCTATGTTCTCGGCGCTGTTGACCCCGAAGGGGAGGACGGCCACCACTTTTTTGCCTCCTCCCTGGACGGCTTCGCCCCGGCCGACGGTCCCCAGGAGGGCGACGGCCAAGAGGCAGCAAAGGGCTACGGAACTGATTTTTTTCATTTTACCTCCCTGGAACACTCAGGAATGGCCCGACTCCTAACACCGGCGATCGGCAAATTCAAGGTCGTTTTTAACGGGGGAAAAGGCCCTTGACCTTCAGCCACAGGATGCCCAGGGATTCATGGACGGCCCGCTCCGCGTTCAGGAGATAGTAGGGATCGGGGAAGTAATCCCGGGGGTGATACCTCTTTTTGAGCTTGATGACATGATCCGCCGGGGCCGGGACGGGGTTGAGGCCGACCATGCGGAAGGCGAGGACGGAGCGGGGCATGTGGAGGGCCGAGGTGACGAGAAAGAACGGTTCCCCGCCCAGGATCGGTTTCAAGAGCCTGGCCTGATCTTCCGTGTCGAGGGAACGGGTCTCGCGGATCAGATCTTGGTTTTGGACCCCCATGTGGAGGGCCGTCTGGGCCATGATGTCCCCCTCCTTCGCCTCGTCGAAATAGGCGCCCCCCGAGACGATGAGACGGGAGCCGGGGAGGCTGCGATGGAGACGGATCCCCTCGAAGAGCCTCCCGAGGGCCTCGCGGGAGAGACGGCTCCCCGGGGGCAGCGAGGGGTCGTCGTTGGCACCACCGCCCAGAACGACGATGTAGCGGACCTTGCCGATATAGGGACTCGGGTCGGCGACGGCGGGGTATTGGCCCTCCAGGTAGCCGATGGGTCCCCGGGCGAAGAAGCCGTAACTCGCCACGATGAGGATCAACAGGGCCGCAACGAGGGTCCAGCGGGCCGCCCGTGAGGGTTTGCGTCTCATCAGGAGGAAGAGGGTGACGATGAGAAGGACCACAACGACCGTCAGGGGATAGAAGAGGGGGGTCAGGACCTTCTTGACGAGAAACAGGTATTCCATGGGGCCCTCGTATCAGAACCATCCGGGGAAGGCAAGATTTCGTTTAATCCTCAAAGGTCTTGACATCGGGCGGCGAAACTGACTAAGCAAGGTGGCGCGGCCTCCCGCCGCGACCCGAGACCCCGAGGAGGAGCAGACCTTGATACCCCGCTACAGCCGGGAACGGATGGCCGCCATCTGGTCCAGCGAGAACCGTTACCGTAAATGGCTCGAGATCGAGATCCTGGCCTGTGAGGCCATGGCGCGAAAGGGGCTGGTCCCTGAGGAGGCCCTGAAGGTCATCAAGGAACGGGCGGGTTTCGACGCGGCGAGGATCGACGAGATCGAGAGGGTCACCAAGCATGACGTGATCGCCTTCCTGACGTGCGTCAACGAGCGGGTGGGCGAGGCGGGACGCTTCCTCCACATGGGGCTCACCTCCTCCGACATCCTCGACACCTCCCTCGCCGCCCTCCTCAGGGAGGCGGCGGACATACTCCTCGAGGATCTCGACGAGCTTCTGGGGGTGATCAAGCGGAGGGCCTTCGAGCACAAGCATACCGTCATGATCGGTCGATCCCACGGTATCCACGCCGAGCCCATCACCTTCGGTCTGAAACTGGCCGTCTGGTACCAGGAGACACTCCGCAACCGCCGGCGCCTCGTCAGGGCCAAAGAGGTCGTCAGCGTGGGAAAGATCGCCGGCGCCGTCGGCACCTATTCCTTCGTCGATCCCGACGTGGAGGAGTACGTCTGCGCGAGGATGGGCCTGAAGCCCGCCCCCGTCTCCACCCAGATCGTTCAGCGGGACCGCCATGCGGAATTCTTCACGGCCCTGGCCATCTGCGCCTCGTCCATAGAGAAGTTCGCCGTGGAGATCCGCCACCTCCAGAGGACGGAGGTTCGGGAGGCGGAGGAATACTTTTCCCCCGGACAGAAGGGCTCTTCCGCCATGCCCCACAAGCGCAACCCCGTCCTTTCGGAGAATCTCTCGGGCCTGGCGAGATTGATGAGGTCTTACGCCCTCGCCGCCATGGAGGACGTGCCCCTGTGGCATGAGCGGGACATCAGCCATTCGTCGGTGGAGCGGGTCATCGCCCCCGACGCCACCATCCTGCTCGATTTCATGCTCAAGAGGTTCACGGACCTCCTGGAGCGCCTTGTCGTTTATCCCGAGAGGATGAAGACCAATCTGGAGATGACCCGGGGGGTCATTTTCTCCCAGATGGTCCTTCTGAAACTGATCGAGGGGGGCATGACCAGGGAAGAGGCCTATGCCGTCGTCCAAACCCACGCCATGAGGGCCTGGCTGGAGGGGAAGGAATTCAAGGAACTCCTCCTCGCCGATCAGAGGGTCTCGTCTCTCGTCTCACCCGATGAGATGGACCGCCTCTTCCGGGTGGAAAATTTCCTCCGTTATCTCGATCACACCTATGACCGGGTCTTTGGGGAAGAATCATGACGAGACGATACGGGACGGTCTTGGCTTTTCTTTTCCTCGCCCTCCTCTTTGCGGGTTGCGGGGGTTTCAAGGGATACGTGGCCGATTACCTGGCCATCGGCCGGGAAATGGGGCTGTCGGAGGGGTATCTCGATACCCTCGGTAAATGGACGAGGGAAAAGACGGGTTATTCCCAGTTTGAAACCCGTTTTTACCTCGCCGTCACCTACCGCTCCGCCGACATGAACCGGGCCTTCCTTATGGAGCAGGCCCGTGTCCTCCAACTGACGGAAGAGGAATTAAAGGGGAAAAGACGTCTCCAGGAGGAGACGGACAGGGAGTTCACGACCTTCTTTCTCTACGCCTACACCGACGACCGCCTCGCGAACGATTTCGCCGAGAGGGGTTCCATGTGGCGGATCTACCTCGTCGACGACCAGGGAAAGAAACACGCCCCCTTGGAGGTCCGCAAGGTGGACAGGGTGACCCCCGAGATCGAGGCCTTCTACCCCTATGTAAACCGCCATTTCGGCAGCTGTTACAACCTCAAGTTCCCCCGCCAGGGGAGAGACGATTTGAAGCTCGTCTTCACGAGCGTTCTGGGTGAGGCGACCCTGAGCTGGGGGAACGTGAAATGACCGTGTCCCGAAGCCAGTTTTGATCGTCCGCTTCGGGATAATCGAGGTTGTAGTGGAGGCCCCTGCTCTCTTTCCTCGTCATGGCGCAGGCGATGATCAGCTTCGCCACGATGGCGATGTTTCGTAGCTCCAGCAGATCCCTCGTGACGACGAAGTTTCGATAGTACTCCTCGATCTCGCGGCCGATGAGGTCGATGCGCCTCTTTGCCCGCTCCAGGCGTTTGTCCGATCTGACGATCCCCACATAATGCCACATGCAGCGACGGATTTCGTCCCAGTTGTGGGACACGACGATGGATTCGTCGCTCTCCGTCGCCCCGCGGTTGTCCCAGGGTCGGATCGTCATGTCCGGTTCCGGGACCTTGGGGAACATCTCGGCGATCCGCAGGAAGGTCCGGTGGGCGAATACCACGGCCTCGAGGAGGGAATTGCTCGCCAGGCGGTTGGCTCCGTGGAGACCCGTGCAGGCCACCTCGCCGCAGGCGAAGAGACCGTCGATGGTCGTCTCTCCGAAGTGGTTCACCATCACCCCGCCGCAGAGGTAATGGGCCGCCGGCACCACGGGTATGGGGTCCACGGCGATGTCGATGCCGAACTCGAGACATTTCCTGTAGATGTTGGGGAAGCGCGACGAGAGAAAATCCCGGTCGCGGTGGGTGATGTCGAGGAGGACGTAATCGTCGCCCGATCTCTTCAGCTCCCGGTCGATGGCCTTTGCCACCACGTCGCGGGGGGCGAGGCTCTTCATGGGGTGGTATCTCTCCATGAAGGTCTCACCGCTCTTGAGGCGAAGGACCCCCCCCTCGCCCCGGACGGCCTCGCTGATGAGAAAGGATTTGGCCTCGGGATGGTAGAGGCAGGTGGGGTGGAACTGGATAAATTCCATGTTGGCGATGAGGGCCCCGGCGCGATAGGCCATGGCGATGCCGTCCCCCGTGGCGATGTCCGGGTTCGTCGTCACCAGATAGACCTTGCCGCACCCGCCGGAGGCGAGGACGACGAAGCGCGCCCGGAAGGTATGGACCACGTTTTGGTGGTAATCGTATACGTAGGCACCCAGGCAGCGCGGCCTCTGGGTTCCTTGCTGATCCTTCAGAGACGAGGAGAGGATGAGGTCGATGGCGACAAAGTTCTCGTAGACGTGGACGGTCTTCATGCGGGAGACCTTTTCCGTCAGGGCCCGCTCGATCTCACGCCCCGTGAGGTCGCCGGCGTGGAGGACGCGGCGGTGGGAATGGCCGCCTTCCCTCCCGAGGTCATAGGTGTGACCGACCTCGATCTCCGCCCGGGTAAATTCCACCCCCCACCTCACGAGCTCCTCGATCCGAGCCGGCCCCTCCTTGACGACGAACTCGACCACCTCGGGATGGGACAGGCCGGCGCCGCAGATCAGGGTATCACGGATGTGGGACTCATAACTGTCCTGTTGGTCATGGACGGCCGCGATCCCGCCCTGGGCGTAGTTGGTGTTGGATTCGAATTTCTCCTTCTTGGTGACCACGGCGACGGTGCCCAGTTCGGAGGCCTTGATGGCCAGGCTCAATCCGGCTATGCCACTACCTATGATGAGTATATCAGTGGTTATTTCCATGACGCCCCCGTCGAGAAGATCGTTTACAACACCGACAAAGTCCTATATAGAATCTTCACCCCTTTGAAAAGGGAAATATCGGTTTTTTCATGATTGTTTTGGGAATCGAATCCTCCTGCGACGAGACGGCGGCCGCGGTGGTGCGGGACGGGACGGTCATTCTTTCCAACGTCGTCGCCTCGCAGATCGAAGTCCACGGCCCCTACGGCGGCGTCGTGCCGGAGATCGCCTCTCGCAAGCACATCGAGGCCATCGGTTTTGTCATTCGGGAGGCCCTCGACAAGGCTGAGGTGGATCGGCACGATATCGAGGGGATCGCCGTGACCCGCGGACCCGGCCTCGTGGGGTCTCTCCTGGTCGGTCTTTCCATGGCCAAGGCCCTCGCCTACGCCCTGGGGATCCCCCTCGTGGGGGTGAACCATCTGGTGGGTCACATGGCGGCCGTTTTCCTTGGCCGGGACCGCCCCGCCTTCCCATTCGTTTGTCTGATCGTCTCCGGCGGCCACACGACCCTCTGTGCCGTGAGGGATTTTGAAGATGTCTCCGTTCTTGGTCAGACGCGGGACGACGCCGCCGGCGAGGCCTTCGACAAGGCCGCGAAGCTCCTCGGTATCGGTTACCCCGGGGGAATCGTCATCGATCGTCTGGCCCGACGGGGAGACGGCCGGGTTGTACCCTTCCCGCGGGCGATGAGGCAGAGCCTCGATTTCAGTTTCAGCGGCCTGAAGACTTCGTTGGTGAATCTCCTCAAGAGACGTGCTTGCCCCTTCACGGAGGAAGAATTGCCGGACGTGGCGGCTTCTTATCAGGAAGCCGTGGTGGAGGTCTTGGTGGAGAAGACGTTGAGGGCGGCGGAGGAGACGGCCATGGAAAGGGTGGTGGTATGCGGCGGCGTCGCGGCCAACAGCCGCTTGCGCGACCTCTTTGCCGAGAGGGCCGCCGTCTCGGGCGTCCGGGTTTACATACCCCCCGCCGATCTGTGCACGGACAATGCCGCCATGGTCGCCGCCGCCGGTGACTACCTGCTAAGGAAGGGGAGAAGAGACGGTTTGGATCTGAACGCCCTTTCCCGTTGGCCCCTCGGACTCGCCCTTTGAATATCGTCAAGAAGCGTTTGCGGGAATTCTACGATCGCTGCCTCAGCCTGAGGGGAGACCCTAAAGATCTCGCCCGGGGGCTCGCCTTGGGGGTCTTTATCGGCGTCACCCCCACCATACCTTTTCACACGGCCTTGATCGTCATGATCGGTACCGCCTTCCGCCTCAACATCACCGCCGCCTACCTGGGCTCGTGGCTCATTTCCAACCCGGTGACCATCCCCCTCTTCTATCTCTTCCAGTATCGGTTGGGCGTCGCCGTCCTGGGGATGCCCGTGTATGACTGGGCCATCACGGAATACACCCTCTCGGCTGTCCTGTACCTGGGGGCCCACATCTTGATCCCCCTGCTGACGGGCGGGGTGATCATGGCCCCCTTTTTCGGGATCCCGGCCTATTTCCTCGCCTATCGGTTCCTCCGCCGGGTCCGCCCCGCGGTGTCTTCATGAAAGTCGCCGGGTTACCCAAGAAACGCCTGGGCCAGACGTTTCTGAAAGAGCCCTCCCTGGCCGTCAAGATCGTCCACGCCGCCGACATCTCGGGGGAGGATACGGTGGTGGAGATCGGGGCCGGAGCGGGCATCCTGACGCGGGAGATAGCAAAACGGGCCGGGCGGGTCGTGGCCCTCGAGATAGATCCCGTCCTGGTGGACGGTCTGGAGAGGGCATGGGCGGGCGATCCCCGGGTGTTGATCGTCAGACAAGACGTCCTGAAATATGACTTCCGTGCGCCCTTCCGGGAAAGGGGCGATGAGCGGCGCCTCAAGATCGTCGGCAACGTGCCCTATTACATAACGACCCCCATCTTCTTCCGTCTGTTGGCCTTTCGGGAGGTCGTCGAGACGGCGGTGCTCATGGTTCAGAAAGAGGTGGCCCTCCGTCTGACCGCCCAACCCGGCACGAAGGACTACGGCATCCCCACGGTGATCGGGGCTGTCTTCTCGGGGATCAAGATCCTCTTCACCGTTCCCCCTTCCTGCTTCTACCCTCGTCCCAAGGTGGAGTCGGCGGTGATAAGAGTGGATTTCAATGTGCCGACGCCCGCGGCGAGAGACGAGGCGTTGTTCGCGGCGGTGGTGAGGAAGGCCTTTTCCCGCCGCCGCAAGACCGTCTGGAACAATTTGAGGGATTTCGGGGGGGGTGTCTATAGGGAGGAGGAGATAAGAAAGGCCCTGGCTGAGTCGGGTATAGACATTTCCGCCCGTGCCGAGACCGTCTCCCCTCCCCGATTCGTGACCCTTGCCAATATCTTATCCGAAAGGATGGTCGGTAATGACTGAGGAGAAGAGAAGACGAACGAGGGTCAAGGGCCATTTTACAGTGACCCTCGAGATCGAGGGCAGAGCGTACCAGGTCGAGACGGTCAACATCAGTCTCAACGGGATCCTCTGTGAGGCCTATCCCGCCATCAAGGCCGGAACTAAGGCCTACGTGGCCATCACCCTCGGCGAGGGGGCCCTCATCTCCGCCCGGGGCCGGGTGACGCGCAGTGATGAAGGAGGACTGGCCGTTTCCTTCGATCATGTCGACGAGAACGGTTTTTTCCACCTGCGCCGTTTGGTCGAATGGAACCTCGGGGATGCCGATTTGGTAGAGCGGGAACTCAAAAAGACGGGATTTTCCTGAAAGGCCGGCCGTCACACCACCCCCGCCTTGCTAAGGGCGGTGATCTCGTCGGGGCCGTATCCGAGGCCGGTCAGGATCTCGGCCGTATGTTGACCGAGGACGGGCGGTGGTGAAGAAGGGCCCGCCGGAGGTGTGGGAAAGGCCGAGAAGAGAACGGGAAAACTCTGCTGCAGGATCGTGCCGTCTTCCGGGTGGTCCACGGTGTACCAGGGTGGGCGATGACGCAGGCGGGGATTCGTCATGGCCTCCTGGGGGTTTATCACCGGATCGACCAAGGCCTGGGAACCATTAAAGATCTCGAGCCATTCCTCCCGGGACTTTTTTTTGAAGATGTCACCCAGGATCGCCATCATTTCCCTTTGCCGCTCCGGTGGGGCCTCCCGTTCCGACGCCAGTTCCGGCACCCCCAGGGTTGCGCACAAATCACGCCAGAATCTATCTTCCAGACACCCCACGGCCAGGTAGCGGCCGTCTTTTGTCTCGTAGACGTTGTAACAGGCAGACCCCCCGCCGACGATGGTACGTCCCCTCTCCAGGGGGAGGGGTGACAGGAGCTGTTCGGCCATCGTCAGGGCGACGAAGGGGTTGAGACAATGCAGGAGGCTGACGTCTATCCGCTGCCCCTCGCCCGTCCTCTCCCGCATGAGAAGGGCCGCCAGTATGGAAAGGGCGGCCTGGATGCCGCCGCCCGCACCGGCGATCTGGATGGCCGGGACGATAGGGGCGCCGTCCCTCCCCCCCAGGAGATGGAGGACACCGCTTTTGGCGAGGAGGTTAAGATCGTGGGCGGGCCGGGCGGCCTCGGGACCTTCCTGACCGTAGCCCGTGAGGGAGCAGTAGACGAGGCGCTTGTTGATATCCCTGAGGCTCTCGAATCCGAGACCCAACTTTGCCATGTATCCGGGTCGAAAGCTCTCCACGAGGACGTCGGCGGAGACGACCATCTTCTTGAGGATGTCCCGGCCCTCTTTATGCTTGACATCGAGGGTCATCCCCCTTTTCCCCCGGTTGACGACGTGGAAGTAGGCGCCCGTCTTTCCGATTCGGGGGTGGGCCCTTCTGAATCCGTCGCCCCCTAAGGGATGTTCGACCTTGATCACGTCGGCGCCCAGATCGGCCAGTATCTGGGTGCAGAGCCCGCCCGGGAGGTGTTGTGACAGATCGATGACGCGGAGGTCTTTAAGGACATTATCCATGGCCGGACACCCCTACAGAATCAGTCTCGCCGCCTCTTCCCTATCCAGGGGCAAGGCGAAGATCACAGACGATCCCTGCTCCGTTTCGCACCAGACCGGGACTTCCCTGTCCCGGGGGGCGCCTCCGTAGAGGGCGCAGAGGGCCGCGGCCAGGGTCCGGGTTTCGTCGTCACCCCCGCCGGGGATGAGGACGGTGGGACCGGGACGCCCCTGGAGCCTTAGAAGATCGTCGCCCGCCTCCCTGAGGGCGCCTATGGCCCGGTTGTCGGCGCTGTTGCGACCGACGACTATCGTCCTGTCCGCCGGGGCCTTGAAATGGCGGCCGTGTTTCAGGAGTTCGATCTCCCTCAGGGACGGGTCGGGACGAATGGAGAAAAGATGACGCAAGCGGCGCGAGAACATGGGATCCGTGAGGAGACAACCCCCCGCCGGCGGTTCGTAATGGCTCAAGCCGTAACGGCCGGCCAGATCCATCTGCGTTTTCCTCCCCCTCCCCTGGATGGCGAGGAGCCTGGCGCGGTCCACCAGGCCCTCTTTTTCGGGTATGGTCTCCTCGAGCAGCGCCGCGGACAGGGGGCGGAGTATCAAGCCTTCGTAGCCCGAGTTTTTGGCCACGATGTGGAGTGATTGCCTCGTCTGGGACATGGGTCTTTGACCGAGGACCTCGCCCGTGATCAAGAACTGGGATCCCGTCTCAGCCAACAGATCCCCCGCTTTTTTGAGCATCAGGGTATGGCAGTCAATGCAGGGGTTCATGTTCCTGCCGTAACCGTAGCGGGGATTCTTGAGCATCCGCAGATGATCGGGGGTAAAGTCATGGACCAAGAGGGGAAGGACGATCCGTTCCGCCGCCGCCTGGGCCTTCGCGGCACCGAAGAAGGGGGTCACGAAGGTAACCCCCGTCACGTCGATCCCCTGCTCGCGGATCACCAGGACGGCGAGGACACTGTCGAGACCGCCGGAAAACAAGGCCAATGCCCGCGTCATCGGTACCTCAGCAGCTGGAAGTCCGTGTCCCCGGCGAGGGCACGGTAGAGCTCCGGTGGGAGATCGAAATCGACCAAAAAGAGGGGTCTTCCCCCCTCCGGAGCGACGCGGATGACGGGGAACACGACACGCGCCGCGTCAGCCCCTTTCTTTGAGACGGGGAAGGAGTAAGGCCCCTCTTCGTGGGGGATCCCCAGGGCCTTGAGGACCTTGACGATGGCCCTGTCGGGAGGCTCCCCGCCCGTTATGGTCACCACCTGAGTTTTCCTGGCCTTGAGGATGCTGCTGAATTGGGCGGGTAGTCTCCGTGAGACGACGATGAGCCTGTCGGCACCCTTGGCGATGAAGAGGTCGGCCCGGATGGAGATGTTGAAACCGTCCCGGGCCATGTCGAAGACGCCGACGTCCACATCTTTTTTCGTTTCATAGCCGAGGCGGTGGAGAAGATCTTTCAGTATCTCCCTGGACTCTGATCCCATTAGACGGTCCGGCCGGGAAGGCCCTGATGCGGGGGGAACCGGGTTGGGAACCGGGAGGACCTTGTCTCCCACCATCTCCGACACCGTCGTTCCCCGTCCCTTGAGATAATGAAAGACAGGCCCGGGCAGCCGTTCCTCCTCGGATTCGATGATCCTGACCACCTGGAGGGGTGTTTTTTCCTCCTTAGGGTCTTTTTTCGTGATCAGGGCAGAGGCGGTCATTCGTACGGCCGGTTTTTCCCCGATGGTGCAAGGGGCCCTTCGCGCCTTCATCGAGAAATTTTTCGTGGCGTTTACGCATTTCATAAGGGTGTCAAGGACGGATTCGTTTTCCGCCGGTACCACGAAACGGTAGGAGGGCCAGGTTTTTTCCACCAGTTCCTTCAAATGGTCCGGCAGGCGCCGGTTTGTGTCGATGAAGACGATGGTCCCGTCGTCGAAGTGCACCATGGGCACGAGGCGGCAGTCGACGACGACCTGTCCCACGTCGGGAAGGGGTAAGTAGTGGGTTCCTTGCCGATTTACGACGGCGTTCATCCGACCCAGCAGTTCCTTGAGGACGGCCATGCGATCCTCCCAGGAGGGCCCTTTGGACGTCTCGGTGAGGCCCAACCCTGGGGTTTCGGTGGCGGGAGGATGATCGGCCTTGGCGGGGAGGATCAATCTCTGTCCCGGATAGATCTTGTTGAGGTCCTTGATGTGGGGGTTGTACCGGCGGACAAGGGATAAACGGGGCATGGCCTGTCCGTATTCACGCCTGAGGATGCCGTAGAGCCATTCACCCTCTCGCACGACGTGGACTGTAGAGTCTTTGGGAAGCCTCGGGGTCTTGGTGAAGACGAGACGGGCCGTTTCTTCCTTTCCGAGAACGTCCGGGGGAAAGAAAAAAGGCGCCCCGAGGGCGAAGAGAAAAAGGAGAAAGATCCCCCGTGCGTACATACCAACCCCCTCTGTTAGAGTAGCCTCCATAGCGAAAGAGGCATCTTCTGTCAACGTTCCAAAAAGAGGAATGCCGTAACCGGCATCCGATCACGGCATTCCATGGGCTGGCTTGCGATGTTTGATCGATTACAGACCGCTCTTGAAGTCGTCCCTGAGAAGCTCGCGGGCGATGATCATGCGGCGGATCTCCGACGTACCGGCGCCGATCTCCCACAGTTTCTGATCCAGGAAGTGGCGGGAAATCGGGTACTCCGTGGTGTAGCCGTAGCCGCCGAAGATCTGGATGGCGTCGAGGCCGATCTTGGTCCCCATCTCACCCGTGAAGAGCAGGGCCGCCGCGGCCATTCTGTCGAGATCGGTGCCCTTGCCGCCGGACTTGTTCTCCAGGCTGTCGCAGTAGGCGGCGGCGCTGTAGGCCAACCACTTGCCGGCCTTGTAGCCGCAGTACATGTTCGCCAGTTTCTCCTGGATGCTCTGGAAGGAGGCGATGGGTTTGCCGAACTGGACCCTCTCCTTGGCGTACTTCAGGGAGAGCTCGAGGCAGGTCCTCTGGCCGCCGAGGGTGCAGCCGGAGAGGGTGATACGCTCCGTGCACAGACCGCTCGTCAGGACGGCGACGCCCTTGTTCAGGCCGCCGATGAGCTGATCCTCGGGGATTTCCATATCCTGGAAGGTGACCAGGGCCGTGGGGGAGGTCCTCATACCCCACTTCTTGATCTTCTCGAACTTCACCGTGCCCTTCTTCTTGGGCTCCGCCGTCTCGAAGAAGAAGGTGGAGATGCCCTTGGGACCGGCCGCGGGATCGGTCTTGGCGTAGAAGACCATGAAGTCGGCGACGGGGCCGTTGGTGATGAAGATCTTGCTGCCGTTGATGATGTAGCGGTCGCCCTTCTTCTCCGCCTTCGTGGCCATGCTCATGGCGTCGGACCCGGCGTTGGGCTCCGTGATGCCGAGGCAGCCGATCCACTCACCGGAACAGGCCTTGGGAAGGACGCGCATCTTCTGCTCTTCCGTGGCGTTCCGACGGAAGTTGTCGAAGCAGAGGGTCTGGCTGGCGCCGCAGGTCATGGAGAGGGCGTTGCTTACCCGGGCGATGGTCTCGTAGACCAGGAGGGTCTCAACATAGCCGAGGCCGGCCCCGCCGTATTTCTCCTCGAACACGATCCCGTTGATGCCCAGGTTTCCGAACTCCTTGAAGAGCGTGGGGGGCATCTCGTCCACTTCATAGAGGTGCTCCATCTGGGGCTCGAGCCAGGTTGTCGCCCAGCGGTAAACCTGATCCTCAAGCATCCTTTGCTCTTCCGTAAAACTGAAATCTAACGCCATAATCTACCTCCCTTTCTTAAATGTGTTAATCTAACCTCCCGCGAGTATCCACAAACGGGCACTCGACGCCGTCAGGCGCCTTGCTCTTGGGAAACAACCCGCATTCCGGTTCTGTTTCTCGGATCTTAGGGTCACGAAAAAACGGCCTTCAGCATCGATGGCATGGTGAAGTTCAAAACCGGACGAGACCTATATAATAATCACCGGGAGCTGTCAAGGCATTTTACGGCGAAAATCTTGTTTGCCTCACCTCGATCGGATGATGTATGGAAGCCGAACCGGATAGATCTCAGGAGGAGGTCAAGGATGGACCAGAGGGAGAAAGAGGCCCTCGTGAGGGAATTCCAGGTGCAACTCGACAAGCGCCTGCGGGAGAACGAGATAAATGTCATCGCCTACTGGCAGGGGCACCTCGCCAAGGTCCTGGCCATGAAACCGGAGGGAGTCGGGGCCCTGCAGATGCAGGTGAAGAAGGTCCACGACATGATGGCGAACAGGCTCCAGGCACTCAAGCGGGGTGTATCATGAAGAACCTTGCCAACTTCCTCTTCGAGGTGGGGATGCTGCAAAAGACCCCCAGGACGGGCTTCCAATTCTTGGGATCAGGTTGCGAATCCGTGGCGGAACATATCTTAAGGACCGTCTACGTCGGCTACACCCTCTGCAAGCTCGATCCCCGGGCGGACGAGGAGAAAGTCCTGAAGATGTGTCTGTTCCACGATCTCCCCGAGGCGAGGACGGGCGACATGAACTACGTGAACAAGAAATACGTCACCGTCGACGAGGCGAAGGCCCTTCGAGACCTGACGGAGACCCTGCCCTTCGGCGGTGAGATGGCGGGTCTGATGTCGGAATTCAACGAGAGGCGGAGCCGGGAGGCCAGGATCGCCCATGACGCGGACCAGTTGGCCTTGATCCTTCAGCTCAAGGAATACGGCGATCTGGGAAACAAATACAGCAAGGACTGGATCGCGTTCGCCTTGAGACGCCTTTATACCGCCGAGGCGGCCGAGATGGCCCGGGCGATACTGGAGACTGATTCCTCCGATTGGTGGTTCAAGGACAAGAGTGACTGGTGGGTGAACGGGGGCCAGGAAAGACCCGCGGACGGCACGGGAGGAAAAGAATGATTATCGAGTCGGCGGCGAGCATCTCGGGCAAGGCTTCTCAGGTCGTGCGCCGCCTGGCGCTACCCCTTACGGCGGTTCTCTTGAGCCTCGTCTTTCTCGTTTCCTGCGGGGCCGATGCCGCCAGGAGAAAAGAGCAGGCGGGCATCCACACGGAGATAGGAAGCGCCTACATCACCTCGGGTGATTACGCCAAGGCCTTGAAAGAGTTGTTGGAGGCTAAGGAATTGGACCCCGGGGAGCCGAAGATCCATTACTATCTCGCCATGGCCTATGCCGGTCAGGGATTCGAACAGGAGGCCTTGAGGGAATGCCGAGAGGCCATATCCCTCAATCCCGATTATTCGGAGGCCCACAACTATCTCGGCACCCTCTATCTGGGTCGCGGGCAGGCGCAGGAGGCCATCGCCTCGTTCCGCAAGGCCCTGGCCAACATCCTCTACGAGACGCCCGCCGTCGCCCTGTACAATATGGGGAGGGCCTACGCCCAGATGAACGACTACACCATGGCGATGGACAGCTACCGTCGCGCCGCGGAAAGAGACCAGAGGGGAGACATCCTGCCCCTGATCGAGCTCGAGATGGGACGGATCAGCTGTTTGAAGGGCGATTATCCTGAGGCCTTTCACCACCTCGCCAAGAGCCTCGATGCGGTGCCCAACTTCCTCGAGGCCCGCTATGTCCGCGCGGAGTGTTACCGTCTCCAAGGCCGCCTGGACAAGGCCCGGGAAGAATATAAGGACATAATAAAACTCGCCCCGTCATCGGAGTTCGCCAAGAAGGCCAGGGAGGTCCTGTCCGAAAGGCCGCATTAGCTCTACATAAGTATAGATGACCGCACGCCCGTGGGGACATCCCGGGACGCCGGGACCCTTGTTTCTACCCCGACGGCGGGAGCGCGGACCCCTTCTTCCTTGACACTTCGGGTAAAATAGCCTACAAACCAGTGAATTTGAGACAGAGGCCCCGTCGATGGCGTCGAAGAGGCAACAACGAACCCTGAAGATCAAGAGCCGCCAGACGAAAAAGAGGATGAGAAAATCACTCTTGATCGTCTTGATGACGGCCCTGGTGGGTTTTCTGGTCTTTATGTTCCTGACGATCTTCGATTACGTCTACCCCCCCGTGGACGGGAAGGGAACGGCGGTCAAGAAGAAGGAAAAGCAGGCCGTGACCCTCTATTTCTCCGACGGGAACGAGCGTTTCCTCGTCCCGGAAAAGCGTTTCGTCCCCAAAGAGGAAAAGCCCGCCGATCAGGCGCGGGAGATCGTCCGCGCCCTTCTGGACGGATCGAAGACGGGGCTCATCAATACCTTCCCCGACAAGGTGGAGGTCCTTTCCGTCCACATCGACGGGGATACGGCGGTGGTGAGCTTCAACAAGGCCCTGACGGCCAACCACCCCGGTGGAAGCGCCTCCGAGATGGCGTCCATCTTCTCCCTGACCAACTCTCTCGCCGAGAACGTGCCGGCGGTGAGGAAAGTCAAGATCCTGGTCTCGGGAAAAGAGATCCCCTCCCTCAAGGGTCACGTGGACACGAGGAGTCCCTTTACACCCAACAGGGACCTTATCGTCGCTTCGTCCCGCGAGGGATAGAGGAGGCTCGATGGCGGCACCCTCGAAAATTTCGGCGATCAGAAACATCGGTATCGTCGCCCATATCGACGCCGGTAAGACGACGGTCACGGAGCGCATCCTGTACTACACGGGCCGCTCCCATAAGATAGGGGAGGTCCACGACGGCGAGGCGGTCATGGACTGGATGCCCCAGGAACAGGAGCGGGGCATCACCATCACCTCGGCGGTCACCACCTGCAACTGGCGTGACCGCGAGATCCACATCATCGACACGCCGGGGCACGTGGATTTCACCATCGAGGTGGAGAGGAGCCTCCGCGTCCTCGACGGGGCCGTGGTCGTCTTCTGCGCCGTCGGCGGTGTCGAACCCCAATCGGAAACGGTGTGGCATCAGGCCGACAAGTACGGGGTGCCGAAGGTGGCCTTCATAAACAAGATGGATCGCGTCGGCGCCGACTTCGAGGGGACCCTCGCCATGATGAGGGAACGGTTCAGCTCCGTGCCCCTGCCGGTACAGATACCCTGGGGCAGGGAGGATCGTTTCCGGGGGGTTTTGGACCTGATCCGTCTCAAGGGGATCGTCTGGGATGATGAAACCCTGGGGGCCTCTTACACGGCCGTGGAGATACCCGAGGAGGAGCGGGTCGAGGCGGAGGCGCGGAGGGAGCGCCTCTTGGAGAGCCTGGCCGAGGTCGATGACGCCGTGGCGGAGAAATATCTCGAGGGTGTCCCGATCCCCGAGGAGGAGCTCTTGCAGGCCATCAGAAACGCCACCCTCTCCCTGAAGGTGGTTCCCGTTCTCTGCGGCTCGGCCCTCAAGAACAAGGGCATTCAGCCCCTCCTCGACGCCGTGGTGGATTTTCTGCCGTCGCCGGACGAGATCCCCCCCGTCCGCGGCGTCAATCCCCTTACGAACGAGGAGGAGAAACGCCTCAGCAGCCCCAAGGAGCCCCTGGCGGCCCTCGTCTTCAAGATCATGCAGGATGAGGGGCGCAAGATGTCGTACCTGCGCATTTACTCCGGCCGCCTAAAACCCGGCGACGACGTCTACAACGCCTCGAAGGGGAAGAAGGAGAAGGTGGCCCGCCTCCTCAAGATGCACGCCAACAAGAGGGAGAGGATAGACCAGGCCTCGGCGGGCGACATCGTGGCCGTCATGGGCCTCAAGGAGGCCAAGACGGGCGATACCATCTGCGACGAGAGTCACCCCATCCTCCTGGAGCCCATCGATGTGTACGAGCCGGTGATCAGCCAGGCCATAGAGGCCAAGACGCCGGCGGACCAGGAACGGGTGGCCTTTGCCCTGAACAAGCTCCTCGAGGAGGATCCCACCCTCCGCCTGAAATACGACGATGAGACGGCCCAGACCGTCTTGTCGGGCATGGGGGAGCTGCATCTCGAGATCATCATCGATCGTCTCGTGAGGGAGTTCAACGCCCGGGTCAACGTGGGGAAACCCCGGGTGGTGTATCGCGAGACCGTCACCAGGGCCGTCGATGCCGTCGGTGTCTTCGAGAAGGAACTGGGTGACCGCAAACACTTCGGCGAGGTGCGCCTGCGGATGGAACCCCTGCCGCGGGGCGGGGGGCTGGAGATCGCGTGGAGTGACGATTTTTCCCTCGCCGTCCCCGAGGAGTTCAAGGCCGCCGTCGCCGAAGGGATCAGGGAAGCGGCCCTCAGCGGCGTCGTCGCCGGTTATCCCGTCGTGGACGTCAAGGTGGTCGTCCTGGGGGGGAGCTACCGGGAGGGCGAGTCGTCGCCCCTGGGATACAAGGTGGCCGCCTCCTCGGCCTTCAAGGACGCCTGCCTGAACGGCGAGACGGTGCTCCTCGAGCCGATCATGACCGTCGATATCCTGACACCCTCGGAATTCATGGGGGAGGTGATCGGGGATATCAACGCCCGCCGGGGAGAGGTCCAGTCCATCACGCCCCGGGGCCCCATCAGCGAGGTCAAGGCGCTGGTGCCCCTCAAGGCCCTCTTCGGTTACTCGACGGATCTCCGCTCCCTGACCCAGGGCCGGGCGACTTTTTCCATGCGTTTCTCCGCTTACGACCGACTTTGATGCCTTCATATAGGCGGGGCCTGCAGGAATGAGAGACGTTCTGAACAGATTCGTCGCCTACTTCCACCAGCCCTTCGTTCAGGTCGCATCCTTCACCCTCCTCGTCGTGCTGTTGAGCTCCTCGTTGGTCTTCTATTTCGAGCATGTTCACGGATCGGCCAATATCAACTCCCTCTGGGACGGCGTGTGGTGGTCCATCGTGACCATGGGGACGGTGGGCTACGGCGACAAATACCCCCTGACGGTCGGGGGGCGTATCGTAGGTATTCTATTGATTTTTTGCGGTGTGGGACTTATGTCTCTCTTCACGGCCACCGTCGCCTCGGCTTTCGTCGAGAGGCGCATGAGGGAAGGAAGGGGATTGGAGGCGATCAAGGTGAGAGATCATGTCGTGATCTGCGGGTGGAACAATCACACGGAAGAGGTCCTCCAGGGACTGACGATGAGGGGGACGGAAACCCGCACTTTCATCGTTCTCGTCAATGAACTCCCGTCCGACGACCTGGAGGCCCTGCGCCTGAAGTACGGGGGGACAAGGTTAAGGTTCCTGAGGGGCGATTTTACCCACGAAGAGGTGCTGATGAAGGCGAACATCGCCAAGGCCGCCGCCGTCGTCATCATGGCCGACCTGTCGGGGGATCACCCCCGCGACCGGCTCGACCAGCGGACCACCCTGGCCGCCCTGACGGTCAAATCCCTGGCACCCAGCGTGAGGACCGTCGCCGAGCTCATCGATTCCCAAAACGTGCCCCACCTCAGGAGGGCCAACGTGGAGGAGATCATCGTCCGCGGGGAATACGTGGCCTCCCTCTTGGCGGGTTCGGTGAATTCCCCGGGCCTCACCAGGGTCGTGTCGAACATCATGGGCAGCGGCGCCAAAAACAGCTTCCGGAGGGTCCCCATACCGGCCGATTACGTGGGTCGCCCCGCCCGGGATCTGATCGGCCATTTCCGCAAGGAGAACGCCCTCTTCATCGGTATCCTGAAAGAAAGGAAGGCCATGAAACTGGAGGATATCCTCACGGACGACACCTCCGTCATCGATCGGTTCATCAGGGAGAGGCTCCGGGAGGCCAAGCGGGAATTCGTCGTCGAGAAGGACACGATGCAGGCCATCGTGAACCCCGACGACGATTATCTCGTCCAGGCGGAAGACGCGGCGATCATCATCGCCCGCGTCCCCTCCGCCAAGTGAGGCGGTCGGGCATGGAAGCGGCGTCCATCGTCCTTAAGAAATCGGAGGTCTTCAAGAACCTGGAGGCCGAACAGATCCTCAAACTCCTCGCCATCTGTCGGCAGGTCACCTTTCCGGCCGGCAGGGACATACTGGTGGAAGGCGAGGTCGGTGACACCATGTACATCATGATGGAGGGGACCGTCGAGATCATCAAACGCTTGGTCATCACGGATGACGAGGGAAACGACGACGGAAGGAACAAGGTCTTCACCCGGCTTGACGCCTCGACCCACGCCGTCTTCGGGGAGATGGCCCTCCTCGAATCGCAGCGCCGAACGGCCACCGTGAGGGCGGTTACGGACTGCGTCCTCTTCGAGATCCGGAAAGACGATTTCCTGCGTCTGGCCGAGGAGGACAACCTCATAGGTTATCGGGTGGCATTCAATCTCGCCAGGATCGTCAGCGCCCGCCTGCGCAAAGCCGATGAGGAAACGGTAAAATTGACGACCGCCCTGAGCATCATTCTGAAAGAGATCTGAGCCGTGCTCTTCACCCTCCTCGATAAGGACAGGCTCCTGGACAGCATCTTTCGCGTCAGTCCCCTCTTGACGACGGAGGCGAATCTTTCTGAGATCCTCTCCAAGATCCTGGACGAATTGATCTACACCTTGGGGTTCGATCGGGGGGTGATCCGTCTCTTCGACCCGTCCCGGCGCTTTCTGGAGACCCAGGTGGTGAAGAACTATGCCCCCGAGGACGAGGAGAGGGCCTTCGCCATCGCCCTCGACATGGAAAGCCACGACTGTCTCGCCACCAAGGTGGCGGGGAGCGGCGAGCTGATCGCGGTGGAGAAAGCCGCTTCGGACCCGCGTATCACGGCCACGGACCGCATGTTGACCCGTCTCGTCGACCGGGGCTCCATCATCTGCGCCCCCCTGAAGATCGGCGAGGAGGTGATAGGGACCATCGCGGCATGGCGGGACGAGGAAACGGCCTTCTATCCCGAGGAGATCAGCCTCTTTCAGGCCTTCGCGAGTCAGATGAGCATCATCATCCATAACGCCAGGCTCTTCGAGGCGGACAAGGAGAAGATTAGGCAACTGATGGTCCTTCAGGAGGCGGTGACGGAACTAAACCTCCATCCCACCCTGGACAACCGCATCCCCGAGATCATCTTCAAAAGCGCCATGGAGATCGCCAGGGCCGAGCGGGCGCTGGTTTACTTTTGGGACGTCGAGAGGGACCGCTGTCTGATCAACGACGGGCGGGAGCTTGTGATGGAAGGGAAGGCGGCCTGCGACGAGAAGATCGGGGGGACCATCATCACCAGGGCCATCGAGGAGAACACCGTCGTGGCGGCCGACGGTGCAAAGGGGACGAAACCCCTGTTCGAGGGTTTCCCTTCCGAGATCGCCATCCCCATCATGATCAAGGACAAGTTCAAGGGGGCCCTCTACCTGGCGAAGAGGAAGGGGGGGTACACACAGGACCAGATCAACGTCCTCGACATATTGGTCAAGAACGCCGCCACGGCCTATGACAACGCCATCATGAACTCCCTTCTCCAAATGGAGGCCGAGTCCCTCAAGACGGAGGTGGAGAAACTCAAGGAGCGGGAAAGCGAGCTGCTGGGGTTTCACGACATCCTGGGCCGGTCCCGCAAGATGATCGAGATCTTTCACGTCATCGCCGACGTGGCGGATCACAACACCAACGTCCTCATTCAGGGGGAGAGCGGAACGGGGAAAGAGCTCATCGCCAGGGCGATTCACCGCCACAGCTCGCGGGCCGCAAAACCCTTCGTGGACGTCAACTGCGCCGCCATTCCCCCCACCCTCCTGGAGAGCGAACTTTTCGGTTACGAGGCGGGCGCCTTCACGGACGCGCGGAAGCGGAAGGTAGGCCTCCTGGAATACGCCAACGGCGGGACGATGCTCCTCGACGAGATCGGCGAGATGAACATCCAGCTCCAGGCCAAATTCCTGCGTATGTTGGAAGACGGCCATATCCGGCGTCTCGGGGGCACGGAGAACATCCCGGTGGACGTGAGGTTCATCTTTTCCACCAACCGCGATCTCGCGGAGATGGTCAGAAGGGGGGGCTTCCGGGAGGATCTATTTTACCGAATCCGCGTCGTACCGATCATGATCCCGCCCCTGAGGGAGAGACCAGACGACGTGATGCTCCTAGCCGAGCATTTCCTCAGGGAGTTCAACAAAAAGTTCAGCAAAAAAGTCCGGGGTTTCAACAGGGAGGCGGAGGAGATCCTCAAGGCCTACCCCTGGCCGGGCAATGTGCGGGAACTGAGGAACATCATCGAACGGGTCATGATCCTCAAGAGCGTCGGCCATTGGATCACCCCCGAGGACCTCCCCGCCGAGGTCACCCAGGGGGGCCGGGGAGGGACGGACATCAAGATGGAACCCCTCCTGCAGCAACTCCCCCTCGACGGTATCGATTACGAGAGGGTGATCAACAAGATCGTCACGGATCTGAAGGGCCGCCTCCTGGACAACGCCCTCCAGAGGGCCCGGGGCAACAAGTCGGAAGCGGCGAAACGTCTCGGCATCTCGCGTTTCAAGTTCATCAGGGAACAGAAGAAACTCAACCATCGTCACACCCCCGGCGCCTCGCTCGATGTGTGATCTCCGCACACCATGTGCGGAATTAGCACAACCTTCAATCGCCCATGAACAGCACCCTGCATCCCTGTCCAAGGGATATGGTGTGCGTATATCGCACATAAATCAGGGGAGAGAGAGGGTCTCAGGGATGCCCCGTTTGGTCCCGCTGTTTGCGGGCGGGCGAGAAGGTCCTTGTGGCTTGGGGATCGAGATCTCGTCCCTTGACGGTGACGGTAGTCCGTCTTTTGGCACGATGTTTGTATATGTAAAAGGGCGAAGGAGAAAACCTCCGATGGCTGAGGAGGCGAAAAACAGGGGAGCGACCCCCCAGGCGAAGAGAACGGGCGGCCCCTCAGACGCGGAAAGAAAATTTTTCCTTTCCCTCGACAGTCCGGTCGATGGTGAGCGGGAAGAGAAAGGCGGAGACGGGGCGAGGAGAATCCCGGATCCCCTTCGAGATAGATCCCTTGAGTAATTAATGCCGGCGGGTGGTTTTATTCCCTCCTTTCCACCCGCCGCCCCCCTTTGACTGCGGGCCTGAAAGGGAGAGACGGACAAAGCCCTTTCAGTTTTATATAGGCGGATGGTTTCGGTTCCCTCCTTTCCCATCCGCCTTTTTTTATACGTTGAACCTGAACAGGGCGATGTCCCCGTCCTTGATCTCGTAATCCTTCCCCTCGGACCGTATCAGGCCTTTTTCCTTGGCCTGTGCCATTCCCCCCGCCGCCATGAATTCGTCGAAATGGATGATCTCGGCCCTGATGAAACCCCTCTCCATGTCGCTGTGGATCTTTCCCGCCGCCTGGGGGGCCCGGGTGCCCCGGGGGATGGTCCAGGCCCGCAGTTCCGGCCCGACGGTGGTGTAGAAGGTGATGAGGTCCAAGAGGGAATAACCTTCCCGGATGAGTTTGACGAGCCCCGACTCCTCCAGACCCAGGTCTTCCAGGAAGGCCTGGCGTTCCTCCGGGTCGAGTTCGGCCATCTCCGCCTCCAGGTCGCCGCAGATGACCACCATGCCTGCCCCGTCCCGTGCGGCGACTTGACGGACCTTTTCGATGTAGGTCCCTCCCCCCCTTAGTTCTTTCTCGCTCACGTTGGCGACGTACAGGACCTTTTTGGCCGTCAGGAGATGGAGGTCCTTGAGGGCCTCCCCGGCCTCTCCGCCGAGGGACAGGGTGTAGGCCGGCAAACCCCGGCCGAGGGCGTCTTTCAGGGCGGCGTAGACCTCGAGGCTCTTGGCGGCGGCCCGGTCGCCGGCCTTGGCGGCCTTCTCCGTCTTCGCGATCCGCCTCTCCAGGGTCTCCAGGTCCGCCAGGAGGAGCTCCGTCTTGACGATCTCGATATCCCGGGCCGGGTCGATGGTCCCGTCCATGTGGACCACGTCTGGATTGTCGAAGCAGCGCACGATATGGACCACCGCGTCCACCTCGCGGATGTGCCCGAGAAACTTGTTCCCCAGGCCTTCGCCGCGGCTCGCCCCCTTGACGAGGCCGGCGATGTCGAGGAATTCCATGACCGTCGGTGTGACCCGCTGGGGCTTGACCCTTTGGGCGATGAGTTCCAGGCGCCTGTCGGGGACGGCCACGACGCCCACGTTCGGTTCGATGGTGCAGAAGGGATAGTTGGCGACGGCCGCGCCCGCCGCCGTCAGGGCGTTGAAGATGGTGGATTTACCCACGTTGGGGAGACCGATGATACCGCAGCGGAAGCCCATGGACGACCTTCCTTTCCGGCTGTTCCGTGAAGGGGAGGGTAGTTTTTTCCCCCCGCCCTGTCAAGGAAACAAAAAAGGGCGCCCCCCAGGGGGCGCCCCGTTGTTCATGGTTTCTTGCTCAGGTTCCTTTTGATCAGCCCAGCTTCTCCGTCGAGATGCGCATGGCGTAGAAGGAGCGGTAGACGAAGATCAGGGCGATGACCAAGAAGGTAACGGCAAGACCGAGCTTCAGACCGAGGTTCGTCATGGTCACGGCGATCTCGACGGCGAGGAGGCCGAAGAGGGTCGTGAACTTGATGACGGGGTTCATGGAGACGGATGACGTATCCTTGAAGGGGTCGCCGACGGTGTCGCCCACGACGGTCGCCTCATGGAGGGGCGTGTTCTTCTGCCTCAGGTCGACCTCGACGATCTTCTTGCCGTTATCCCAGCAGCCGCCGGCGTTCGCCATGAAGATGGCCTGGAAGAGGCCGAAGAAGGCGATGCCGATCAGGTAGCCGATGAAGAAGTAGGGGTTGAAGAAGGCCAGACCCAGGGCCATGAAGAAGATGACGATGAAGATGTTGATCATCCCCTTCTGGGCGTAGACCGTGCAGATCCGGACGACTTCCTTGCTGTCCTCGATGGAGGCCTGGGCCTTGTCGAGGTTGATGTTTTCCTTGATGTAGACCACCGCCCGGTAGGCGCCGGTGACGACGGCCTGGGTGGAGGCGCCGGTGAACCAGTAGATGACGCAGCCGCCCATGATGAGACCGAGGATGATCTCCGGCTGGACGAGGCTCAGCTTGGCGATGACCTGGCCGAACACCTTCTCCAGGAGGATGATGATGCCGAAGACCATGGTCGTGGCGCCGACGACGGCCGTACCGATGAGCACCGGCTTGGCCGTGGCCTTGAAGGTGTTGCCCGCGCCGTCACCCGACTCGAGGTAGTGCTTGGAAAGCTCGAAATCGGGCTGGACGCCGAAGTGCTTCTGGACCACCTCGGCGGCGTCGGGGCGGGATTCGATCATGGAGAGCTCGTAGATGGACTGGGCGTTGTCGGAGACGGGGCCAAAGCTGTCGACGGCGATCGTCACGGGACCCATGCCGAGGAAACCGAAGGCCACCAGACCGAAGGCGAAGACGGGGGCGGCGAACTTGTAGGCCGGGGGCATGATGTCCATGACCGAGGGGCTCTGGGAGACCAGGTAGGCGATGAGCATCAGCACCAAAATGACGAGGCCCTCCCAGAAGGCCGAGAAGTTACCGGCGACGAAGCCCGAGAGGATGTTCAGAGAAGGACCGCCCTGACGGGAGGCGTTGACGACCTCCTCACAGTGACGGGAGCTGGTGCTGGTGAAGATCTTGGTGAACTCCGGGATCAGGGCGCCGGCGATGGTGCCGCAGCTGATGATGATGGCCAGGGCCAGCCAGAGGGAGATCCCCCCCACATGGGGCACGTCGGCCAAAAGGACATAGCTGGCCGCGAAGGTCACGGCTATGGAAACGAGGGAGGTGATCCACACCAGGTTGGTCAGGACGTGCTCGAAGTTGAATTCCGACTTGCCGGCGAAGAGCGAGCGGCTCAGGGAGTCGTTGACGAAATAGGAGACGAGAGAGGTGAGGATCATGAGGATACGCATGGCGAAGATCCAGACGATGAGTTTGCCTCCCATGAGGGGGTTGTCGGCGAGGGCCAGGGCCAAAAAGGCGATGAGGGCCACGCCGGTGACGCCGTAGGTCTCGAAGCCGTCCGCCGTGGGGCCGACGCTGTCACCCGCGTTGTCGCCCGTGCAGTCGGCGATGACGCCCGGGTTCTTGGGGTCGTCCTCGGGGAGGTGGAAGATGATCTTCATGAGGTCCGAACCGATGTCGGCGATCTTGGTGAAGATACCACCGCAGATACGGAGGGCGCTGGCGCCGAGGGACTCACCGATGGCGAAACCGATGAAGCAGGGACCGGAGAGCTCCTTGGGGATGTAGGCCAGGATGAGGATCATGAAGAAGAGCTCGATGCTGACCAGAAGCAGACCGACGCTCATGCCGGACCTAAGACAGATGTTGATGATGCTCAGGGGGTCGCCGCTGAGGGAGGCGAAGGCCGCCCGGGAGTTGGCCACGGTGTTGATCCTGATACCGAACCAGGCGACACCGTAGGAACCGAGGATCCCCAGGATGGAGCAGACGAGGATCACCATGATCTCCCCCATGGGCATGTGGGACAGACCGCCGAAGTAGTAGACGATACAGATGGCGATCAGGATCCACAGGGCCGTGAGGAACTTACCCTGCTGGATGACGTAGGTCTTGCAGGTCTCCCAGATGGTCTGAGAGACGTCGAGCATGGCCTGGTGGGCCGGCAGGTTCCTCGTCTGGGTGTACTGCATCCAACCGAAGATCATGCCGATAGCGCAGATGACGAGGCCCAGATTCAGGATCAGCATCCCGCTCAGGGCTCCGCCCATGAAGCTGACCTGGCTGAGGTCGGGCAATTTAATGTCCGCCTCACCGGCAAGGGCCGCCGTCGCCGACAGCAACAGCGTCAGCGCGAGGGCGGCGCATACGGAAAAAACTCTACCTTTACCTTTGAACATCATTAAACCTCCTCTTCGAAATTACTGACGTCCTTTCTGTGATATCTGTTCATAGCCGCCTGGATTCCGTGGGTGATCATGAACGACGCCGCCTCGACGGCTGTGGTAACAACCTCGGGCAGGCGCTGTATCTCTTCCGGCGAGAAGGGGCTCAGGACGTACGAATCGACCATCGTCTTCACAGGGGGTCTGCCGATGCCCAGGCGCACCCGCCGGAAACCCTGTTGACCGAGACGCTCCATGATCGACTGCAGTCCCTTGTGCCCCCCATGACCCCCCCCTGCCTTCAGCCGCACGGCGGTGAAGGGCAGATCGAGATCATCATGGACGACTATCAAATCATCCGGGGACGGTATCTTAAAATATTCAAAGAGCCCCGAGACGGCCTGGCCGCTCAGGTTCATGAAGGTCTGGGGTTCGGCGACGATGACTTTCTCGTCCCCGATCCTCCCCTTCCCGTAGAGGGAGGAGAATCCCTTCGTCCTCAGGTCTATGTCGAATTCCTCCGCCAGCCTCTCCACGACGAGAAAGCCGATGTTGTGACGGGTGAATCGATATTGCCCGCCGGGATTCCCCAGTCCCACGATCAGTTTCAAAGATCACCTCGGGCCGTTTGCCGTCGAGGGATGTTGCGTTGCCTATCGACGGCCGGCGGCGGCCTCTGCCTCCTCCATGGCCTTCATGGAGGCCCTGGTCGCGGCGATGTACACGAGGACCGTGTCCTCGCCGTCCATGACCGTCACCCCCTCCATCGCCGGAAGATCCTTGACCTTCAGGGCATCGCCGACGTTCAGGCCGGAGATGTCCGCCTCGATATGCTCGGGCATGGCGGAGGGCAGGCAGGAGACGCGCAGGGTGCGTTTCATGAGCTGCAGCTCGCCGCCGATGGCCACGCCGGGCGAGGTGCCCGTGGTTTGAATCGGGATGTCCACGGTGATCTTCGAGGCCATGTCGATCTCGTAGAAGTCGGCGTGGATCAGGCTTCCCTTCAGGGGATGGAGGGCGAAGTCCTTGACGAGGATGAGTTTTTCGACCACTTTGCCATCTTCTTCGACCCGGAGGTTCACGAACTTCTTCTCACCCCCCCGGGAAAGGATCTTCGTCAATTCTTTCGCGTTTACCGACAACGTCATGGGTTCCGTCTTGGGTCCATAGAGGACGGCCGGGACCATCCCTTTCAGGCGCAGGCGCCGACAGGGCCCCTTTCCCGTAGAGTTGCGGGTAAACGCCTTCAACTGTTCCGCTTCCATCAAAACCTCCTAAATGAAGAGTGAGCTCACCGAGTCGTCGTAGTAGATGCGCCGGACCGCCTCGCTCAAGAGGGAGGAGACGGAGAGCACCTTGATGAGGTTACAGGCCTTGGCACGCTCGTGAAGGGGGATCGTGTCCGTCACGATCACCTCCTTGATGTCCGATGCCTCCAAACGGTCGATGGCCGGCCCGGAGAGGACGGGGTGGGTGCAACAGACGGAGACGCCCAGGGCGCCCGCCTCCTTGAGGGCGTCGGCGGCCTGGACGACCGTCCCCGCCGTGTCGATCATGTCGTCGAGGATGATGACGGTCTTTCCCTTCACGTCCCCGATGATGTTCATGACCTGGGCCTCGTTGGGACCCTCCCGCCGCTTGTCGATGATGGCCAGGCTGGCCCCGAGGCGGGTGGCGAAGGCCCTCGCCCGGACCACGCCCCCCGTGTCGGGGGAGACGATGACGGTGTTGTCGCTGTAGTGCTTCTTGATGTAGTCCAAGAGGACGGGGGTGGCGAAGAGGTTGTCCACGGGGATATTGAAGAAACCCTGGATCTGGCCGGCGTGGAGATCCATGGACAGGACGCGGTTGGCGCCGGCCGTCGTGATGAGGTCCGCCACCAGTTTCGCCGAGATGGGTGCCCTCGGCGCCACCTTGCGGTCCTGGCGGGCGTAGCCGTAATAGGGCATGACGGCGGTGATGCGGTAGGCCGAGGCCCTCTTCATGGCGTCGATCATGATGAGGAGTTCCATGAGGGTCACGTTCACGGGCGGGCAGGTGGACTGGATGATGAAGACATCCATCCCGCGGACGTTCTCGTTGATCTCCACCCGTGTCTCGCCGTCGCTGAAGGTGCTGACGTTGGCCTTCCCCAGGGGGACCCCCAACTTCTCACAGATCTTGAGGGCGAGGTCGCGGTTGGCGTTTCCCGAGAAGATTCTTATCTTTTCCAGCATCGATCGACACCCGCTGGGACGTTTTCTAATGTAGTGGCTGGGGCGGGAGGATTCGAACCTCCGCGTGCAAGATCCAAAATCTTGTGTCTTACCGCTTGACGACGCCCCAATCCCGTATCCGCACCGCAGGACTCTCACCCGTGTGGCGTGGGACGTTGGATCAGCGCCCCTCCGTGTAGGAGCTCACCCTGAACACGTCCCAGGGATAACGCCCCCCGAGAGACCTCTCGGCCTCGATCGCCGCCTCCTCGTCCGCGAAGAGGCCGAAGACCGTCGGCCCGCTGCCGGACATCAGGGCGCCGAGGGCGCCGTGATGGAGAAGGACGTCCTTTATCTCCCCGATGACGGGGTGCAAGCGGATAGACACCGCTTCCAGGTCGTTGTGGAGCCCCGCGGCCACATCCTGGACCGTCGAAAATCGAGGGATGCTATAATGGATCGGTACGTTTGTCAACGCTAAATTAAGGCCTTTGTAAACGAGGGGGGTGGGTAGTTCGAAACGGGGATTGACCAATAAAAAGGAAAGTTTGGGTAGGTCCGACAGGGGTTCGAGGCGATCGCCGATCCCGAAGGCCCAGGCCGTCCCCCGGCCGATGAAGAAGGGGACGTCGGCCCCCAGTTGGGCCCCCATTTTCATCAACCTAGCTTGGGGCAGGCGGTTTCCCGTCATTTCGTTAACGGCCAGGAGGGTCGTCGCCGCGTCGGAGCTCCCGCCGCCGAGGCCGGCGGCGGTGGGGATCTTCTTGACGAGGGTGATATGGAGGCCGAAGGGGGGGTCGAGGAGGTCCAGGATCTTCTTCGCCGCGCGGAAGACGAGGTTGCCCTCGTCCTCGGGGAGGCCGGAGCCGGGGCATCTCAGGGAGACGCCCCGGCTGGTCTTCTCGAAGATCAGCTCGTCGCAGAGACTCACGCGGTGCATGAGGGTGGCCAGGTCGTGGTAGCCGTCCTCCCTCCGGCGCAGGACCTTGAGGTGGAGGTTGACCTTGGCCGGGGCAAGGCGTCTCATCTCATGACGATTCCTTCACGTAGCGCATCCGGAGCTCGAAAAGGATGCCGTCGATGAGGGACTTTTCGTCGGCGTCGAGGTTCCCCTCGGTCTTGGACCTCAGCATGGCGATGGTGTCGATGGCATGTTTGGCCGCGGCCAGGTTCTTCTTGGTCTGCCCGGAGGCGGGGTCGGGGAAGTCGCCGAAGTGGAACATGGCCGTCGTGCTGAGGGACAGGATGAAGTTGGCGAAGTTGACCTCGGGGTAGAAGTAGTCCTCCGAGGCCTCTTCCCGTGGTCCCGTTTCCCTCTTCGGTTCCTCTTTGGGCCTTTCCTGTTCCCGGGGCGCCTCCTGGGTCTCCCGGGTCTCACCCTTTTCGTCGAAGATGCGGCGGTCCCGAACGACGAATCCTTTCTTTTCCTCCTCCATGGTCGGCCTCCTTCAGGTCCTCGGGGTCCCGTGCCTCAATAGACGGGTCTCATGGCCCGCAGACGGGCGATCCGTTCCTCGATGGGGGGGTGGGTGCTGAAGAGGTTCATCAGGGATCTTCCCGTCAGGGGATTGACGATGAACATGTGGGCCGTGGACGGGTTCGCGTCCATGGGGACCACCTGGGACGCCCGGGACAGCTTCTCCAGGGCCCCCGCCAGGCCGTAGGGCTTGCCGGAGATACGGGCCCCGCCCTCGTCGGCCATGTATTCCCGGGAACGGGAGATGGCCATCTGGATGATCGTGGCGGCGATGGGGGCGAGGACGGCCATCAGGATCAGGCCGATGATATTCCCCCCGCCTTCGTCGTCGTCCCGGCTCACCCCCCCGAAGACGGCGGCCCACTGGGCCATGTTGGCCAGCATGACGACGGCGCCGGCGAGGGTGGCGGCGATGGAGCCGATGAGGATGTCCCTGTTCTTGATGTGGGTGAGCTCATGGGCGAGGACGCCCTCGAGCTCGTCCCGGTCCAGGATGCGGAGGATGCCCTCCGTCACGGCCACCACGGCGTGCTTCTCGTCTCTCCCCGTGGCGAAGGCGTTGGGCGTGTCCTGGGGGATGATGTAGACCCGGGGCATGGGCAGGCCCGCCCGCGCCGCCAGGTCGGCCACCATCCGGTAGAGTTCCGGGGCCTCGTCGGGCGTCACCTCCTGGGCGCTGTACATGCTCAGGACGATGCGGTCGGAGAACCAGTAGGCCCCGAAGTTCATGATCAGGGCAAGGACGAAGGCGACCACCACCCCACCCTTGCCGCCGACGAGACCGCCGATCAGCATGAGGAGGCCCGTCAGGGCCCCGAGCAGCAGAGCGGTACGGAACGTGTTCATATACTCCTCCTTTTTGTTTCTCTACACTTTTAAGCGCCCTCCTTGCGGGAGAAGGCGAGTTCTCCCCCGGGGGCGAGGTCAACGACGATGGAATCCCCGTCCTTGAAGGTGCCGTCGAGGATCTTCATGGCCAGGGGGTCCAGGACCAGCTTCTGGAGGGCCCTTTTCAGGGGCCGGGCCCCGTAGACGGGGCTGTAGCCGACGGAGGCAATATAATTTTTCGCCTCTTCTGTCAATTCCATGGTCATCTTCCTCTCCGCCAGCCTCCTGGCGATGAGGCGGATCTGGATCTCCACGATCCTCTCGATGTCGCCGCGGCTGAGGGAGCGGAACATGATGATGTCGTCGATCCGGTTGAGGAACTCCGGCTTGAAGGTCGCCTTCAGGACCTCGAAGGTCCGCTCCCGTTTCTCCTCCTCGTCGAGGGAGAAGTCCTGGATCCACTGGCTGCCCACGTTCGAGGTCATGATGACCACCGTGTTCTTGAAGTCCACGGTCCGGCCGTGGCCGTCCGTCAACCTCCCGTCGTCCAGGATCTGGAGGAGGATGTTGAAGACGTCGGGGTGGGCCTTCTCGATCTCGTCGAAGAGGAGGACGGCGTAGGGCCTCCGGCGGACGGCCTCCGTGAGGTAGCCGCCCTCGTCGTAGCCGACGTACCCGGGGGGCGCCCCGATGAGGCGCGCCACGGCGTGTTTCTCCATGTATTCCGACATGTCGATGCGGATCATGGCCTGTTCGTTGTCGAACATGAATTCCGCCAGGGCCCTGGCCAGTTCCGTCTTACCCACCCCCGTGGGGCCGAGGAAGATGAAGGAGCCGATGGGCCGGTTGGGGTCCTGGAGGCCCGAGCGGGCCCGCCTCAGGGCGCTGGAGACGGCGGCGATGCCCTCGTCCTGGCCGATGACCCTTTCCTTGAGACGTTCCTCCATGTGGATGAGTTTCTGGACGTCGCTCTCCATCATGCGGGCCACGGGTATGCCCGTCCACTTGGCGACGACCTCGGCCACGTCCTCGGCGTCCACCTCCTCCTTGAGCATCTTGCGCTCCCTCTGGATCTCCTCGAGGCGGCGCTGCTCCTCCTCCATGGCCCGGTTGAGGGCCACGAGCTTCCCGTACCTGATCTCCGCCGCCCTGGCGAGGTCACCTTCCCGCTGGGCGTTCTGCTCCTCCAGCTTGAGCTGCTCGATCTGGCCCTTGAGGGACTGGATCTGTTTGATGGCCTCCTTCTCCCGGTTCCAGTGGGCCTTCATTTCCTCCATGGAGGCCCGCAGCTGGGCGAGTTCCTCGTCGATCTTGGCCAGGCGGTCCAGGGAGGTCTTATCCGTCTCCTTCTTCAGGGATTGACGCTCGATCTCCAGCTGGAGGATCCTCCTCTCCACGGCGTCGATCTCGGCGGGGAGGCTGTCCAGCTCGATCCTCAGCCGCGAGGCCGCCTCGTCGATGAGGTCCACCGCCTTGTCCGGGAGGAAGCGGTCGCTGATGTAGCGGTTCGAGAGGGTGGCGGCGGCGATGATGGCCGCGTCCTTGATCCGCACGCCGTGATGCACCTCGTAACGTTCCTTGAGACCCCTGAGGATGGCGATGGTGTCCTCCACCGTGGGTTCCCTGACCAGGATCGGCTGGAACCTCCGCTCGAGGGCCGGGTCCTTTTCGATGTGCTTGCGGTACTCGTTGAGGGTCGTCGCGCCGATGCACCTCAACTCACCCCGGGCGAGGGCGGGCTTGAGCATGTTCGAGGCGTCCACGGACCCCTCGGCCGCGCCGGCCCCCACGACGGTGTGGATCTCGTCGATGAAGAGGATGATCTCCCCCTCGGCGTCCGTGACCTCTTTGAGGACGGCCTTGAGGCGTTCCTCGAACTCGCCCCGGTACTTGGCCCCGGCCACGAGGGCGCCGATGTCGAGGCCCACGACGCGCTTGTCCTTCAGGTTCTCCGGGACGTCGCCGTTGACGATCCGCTGGGCCAGACCCTCGACGATGGCCGTCTTGCCGACGCCCGGCTCCCCGATGAGGACGGGGTTGTTCTTCGTCCGGCGGGAGAGGACCTGGAGGATCCGGCGGATCTCGTCGTCCCGGCCGATGACGGGGTCGAAGGCCCCCTTCGCCGCCAACTCGTTGAAGTCTTTGGCGAACCTCTTGAGGGCCTGGTATTTCTCCTCGGGGTTGGGGTCCGTGATGCGGCTCTTGCCCCGGATCTCCATGAGGGCCTTGAGGAGGGCCTCCCTCGTCACCCCCCACTTCTTGAAGAGGCGGGCCGTCTCTCCCCCTTTTTCTTCGGCGAAGACGAGGAGGAGGTGCTCCGAGCTGACGTACTCGTCCTTCATGCGGGCCGCTTCCGTCATGGCGTTGTCGAGGGCCCGGTTGAGGCGCGGCGTGATGTAGATCTGGCCGCCCGCGGCCCCTTCCACCCGGGGGAGTCTCTCCAGGGCCTTGGCGAGGTCGGCTTCCATCGCCGCCGGGTCGGCGCCGGTCTTCTTCAGGACGGCCCCGGCGATGCCCTCCCGCTGGCGGAGGAGGGACAGAAAGAGGTGCTCCACGTCTATGCCTTGATGTCCGTAAGTGCCCGCCAGGGTCTGGGACTCCTGCAGGGCCTCTTGGACCTTGAGGGTCATTTTGTCGAAACGCATATGTTATATATCCTCCGTAATTATGTCGGTTTTTCGATGCTGACCATGATCATGCCGTTCTTGAACACGGTGACGTTTCCCGTCGATTCCGAGAGGACGACCGCCGTGGCCTTGGTGACGCTCGTGACGCCGGCGGCGGCGATGTGGCGGCTCCCGAGGCCCTGGGGGAAATCCTTGCTGTCGAGGGCGGCGCTGAGATGGCGCCCCGCCGTGATGAGGGTGCCGTCGTTCCGCAGGACGAAGGCCCCGTCCAGGGCCGAGAATTCCTTGATCGTCTCCTTCAGGTCCGGGTTCAGGATGTTCCGCTCCTCGTCGCTGTAGCCCAAAAAGGGGTTGATGATCATCTGCCGCGAGAGCTGCAGCACCTTCTCGTGATCCCCGATGATGAAGGTCGTGCCCACCTTGCGGCCCTCGCGCCCCTGGGCGGCCAGTTCCAGGGCCAGGTTGATCACCGCCCCGAAGACCTCGGGGTAGACCTCCTGGCTGATGTCGGTGAAGTGCTCGGAGGTGAGGATCTCGAACTCCTTACCCACGTCGATGACGAAGATGCTGTCCACGTAGCCGAAGCGGGGGACGCCGCTGAGGCAGACGAGCTTGTCGCCCTTCGCGAACATGCCGGCGGCGATGCCCTTGATGACGGCGATCTTGATCTGCCCCATCCGGGTGAGGGTCACGTTGGGGACCGTCACGACCCGGCATTTGTTCACGAACCGCTCGGGTATGTTGTTGTCCTTCGTCACCAGGACCAATTCGAAGGGGCATGAGTCCTCCAGCCCCTCCGGCAGTTCCACGGCGGTGTTGGCGTAAATCAGCATGGCCTTCGCCTCGACTTCTTTGGCGAGGCCGCAGGCCGTGTCCAAGATGGCCCTGTTGATGGTCTTCATTGTTCTCCTCTTTCAACCTGTTTATTTTCTTCGCTAAGCTAAGCACGGGGCGGGAAACTGTCAAGGAGACGCCTTTATATCCGTTGACGGTCCGACGCGGTTCGTGTAATCAGGAAAAAGACGCGCTAAGGACCCTCGAGGGGAGCCCTTCGACGCACGTATCGGGGAGGCGGCGGAGATGACGTTGAAATTTTGGGCGGCCATCGCCCTTGTGGCTTTGATCGTGATCTTCACCCTCCAGAACGTCGCCCCCGTCGAGGTGTCGTTCTTCTTCTGGCATTTTTCCCTCTCCCGGGCCCTCCTCATCTTTTTCGTCTTCCTCGGCGGTGTCGCCACGGGTTGGTCTTTTGCCGCCTGGTTCTCTTACCTCCGGGCGAGGAGAGTGATGGCGGGCGAAAAAGAGGCCCGCGGCCGCCGGGCCGTCGATAAACCTTGACAAAAGAAGGCGGACCGTCTTCGGGGGCGTCTGAAAATCCGGGGATAATACCGGAAATCACAGAGATAAATCTCCAATGAAGGCCTCCGTATATCCCCTCACGGTGGTGAAATGTTTCTTGGCCAGGATGTCCCCGTCCGTTCTGCGCGGAACGCCCTCGCGATTGTTTGCCAGGAGCCTTTGACTCTTTATGCCAGTCAATACTATTATTTATTGCCCAAAATCGCCGTCGCGGCGCCTCCGGGGTCACATGAACGAAATGCCAATTATTACGATGAGTTACAAATT
>ERZ795045.83-NODE-83-length-117738-cov-14.641792_pt1 | contig 117738 bp, 110 predicted proteins | sample MGYA00375129_ERZ795045 | MGnify/ENA primary metagenome ERZ795045 (study PRJEB30174, sample SAMN05720166) | activated sludge metagenome | isolation source: anaerobic digester from wastewater treatment plant | place: Japan | collected 2015-05-15 ...
ATTGTTCCATTTCTTGGATTATTGGGTCTTGAGATTCGATTGCCTCTACTATTTGGTTGAATACTTTCTTAAACTCTAAAACTACATTTTGCAATTCTTCAAATGAAAACTTTAAATCATCTGTTACTATTCCATAGGTTATTTCATAATTAATTCTATTAAATAAAGAATTTAACTCTTCCAAACCTTGAAATACAAGATCTTTATCAGTAATTGATTTAGATAAGAAATAATTAGAACAAAAGACTATCGCTTCACTAATTAATTGTGAAACATTATCCGAATAAGTTAACATTGCGGAACTAATACTCTTTTGAGAAAGATTTTTAAATTTTTGCGAAGCTTCAACAAGAGACTCAGAAATCTTTTGAAAATCAGTTTTTATCAATTGTTCCTTTCTTTTATTCTGCTCTACTATTTGGTTAAAAGCATTTTCATAATTTTCTACATTAGTCTTTAATCTAAGAAAAGAAGCAGAATCTTGATTATAATCAGTAAACATAGTCTTTATATTACTAATGTTTTTTATTATTATTTCTTTATTTTGCTCTTCATAACTACTTACATAATCTTTTAAACTTAGAGAGGCGTCAAAAAAGTTCATCTCTATTTCAGAAATTTTACTGCTTTCATCAGATAAATTTTTGTATCTTTCTAATCCACGGTTAGAAATTACCAGTGAAAAAATGTTAAAAGAAATTGCTGCACCAAACAGAACTAAAACTACAATTATTATTACAGAAATTTTCTTTTTAATACTATTAAATAACATTCTTCCAGCCTCCCTTGTTTTTTATAATCTTTATTAACAAGATAAAATTTTCGCTAAAAATACTTCCCCTCAAAAAAGGGGAAGCAGAAATTCAAAAATTATTTAATGATAAAGTTAGGTTCTTATCTTCAAAAACCGCTTTATCTTACTTTAAATTTTAACTTTGAATCCACCTCATCTTGGGCATAGAGATGGCACTTTACTTCTCTTCCTTCTCTAAAAACTGTCGAAGGTTCAATTTCCTTACATACTTTCATAGCATATGGACATCTTTCACAAAATTTACACCCTAATCTTGAAAATTCCTTTACTTCTAAGGATGATAATTTTATATCTTCTTTCCATGTACCTTCTGGGTCAGGTTGAGGCACTGAATCTATAAGCATTTGTGTGTATGGATGTAAAGGAGATAACATGACTTTCTCAACATCTCCAAATTCTACAACATCTCCCCGAAGCATTATCGCTATTCTGTCACTAATATAGTAAGCAGTTGCAAGATCATGAGTGATATACATAACATTTACATTATATTTAACTTTCAGGTCATTAAATAAATTTACTATAGACATTCTTAAAGATGCATCAACCATTGAAACAGGTTCATCTGCAATTAATAAAGCTGGTTTAGTTATTAGGGCTCTTGCCACAGAAACTCTTTGAAGTTGACCACCTGATAATTCATTTGGATATCTCCCTTCAATTTCAACTAATGTTAATCCAACTGACTTCAAAGAGTTTTCAATAATCTTTGATATTTCATTTTTGCTTTTTGCCAAGTTATAATTTTTTGTGGTTTCATACAGATAGGAATCTACTTTTTTTAGAGGATTAAATGTTTCAAAAGGATTTTGAAATATTGGCTGCACCTCTTTCATATATTCCATCAATTCATTTCTTTTTTTTATGTGAGTTACATTATTTCCTTTGTAAATGACTTCTCCTGAAGTAGGAGTTTCAAGTCCAAGTATCATCCGAGCAACAGTTGTTTTACCACTACCCGTCTCTCCCGCAAACGCTAATATTTCAGGATTATCACCTTTTATACTAAAGTTGACATTATTAACGGCTTTTAATTTACTTCCAAAAATTCTCCCACCTATATTGAATATTTTCACTAAATTTTTAACTTCTAATAGATTTTGAGACAATCTCTTCACCTTCTTCAATTTCATCTGAATATAGGAAACAAGCTATCTGATGCGAATTATCATAGTTTCTAAATTTCGGAATATATTCTTTACAAATATCTTTTACGTAAGGACATCTAGGATGAAATCTACATCCTGAAGGGGGATTGGCTAAAGAAGGGGGATTACCAGGTGCGCTTATTTTTTGCTTTTTGTCACCTATCTTTGGCAATGATCTTATCAAAAATTGTGAATATGGATGTTTTGGATTTGTAAATAAAATCTCTTTTTTAGCAATTTCTACCAATTTTCCCGCATACATAACTGCTATTCTGTCTGCAACATTTGCATGAACAGCCATATCATGAGTAACTATTAACATAGTATTTTCTTGCTCTTCATGCAATTTTTTTAACATTTGTATAACGCCTCTTTGAACGATAACATCTAAAGCAGTTGTTGGTTCATCTGCAAATATAATTTTAGGTTTCAGTATAGTAGCTAAAGCAATTGTCGTTCTTTGTCTCATTCCTCCAGATAGCTGATGAGGGTAAGAATCAAGCACTTCTAAAGGTAAACCTAAATATCTGATATGTTCTTCCATAAGTTTTTCATACTCTTCTTTTTCTTCAGTTGTTTTATGAGCTTTTATAACATCTTCAAAAGTCTTTCTTATTTTTCTTACGGGATTTAGAGTACTCATAGAACCTTGAGGAATATATGATATGTCTTCCCACTGTACTTCTCTTAACTGTTTTTTATCTAAATTTAACAAATTAAAATGTTTGTTATCATATGAATAATTAACTTCACCAGATAAAACTCTAAGTGGTGGCTTGATCATGGACAAAAGTACTTTTAACAAAGTACTTTTCCCACATCCTGACTCACCTGCTAATCCCATAATTTCGTTTTCCTCCAAAGAAAACGTTATATTATCTACAGCCTTAACATCTCTTTCAACCCCATAAACATGGGTAATATAGTAGGCTGATAATCCTTTTACTTCTAATAAAGACATATATATTAACCTCCCATTTTTATTCTCTGTAACCTAGTTCGCGGATCTAAAAACTCACTAATACTTACAGATAACATGTACAAAGCTACAAAAAATAAAACAGAAAGAATAATAGGAGTTAAAATCCACCACCAAATACCTCTAAAGATAGCCTGATATTGCATAGCCCAATATATCGTCGTCCCTATTGTTGGAATTTCTAAACTAGATAAACCTAAAACTGACAAACTTATTTCCATTCCTAAAGCTGAAAGAATCGTATTTATAAAATTTGCTATCACCCAAGGAATAACAAAAGGTAAATGTTCTTTAAAAACTACTCTCCACATATTCATACCTGAAAAAACTGCCGTGTGGGTAAAATCTCTTTCTCTTAAACTTAAAACTTGTGCTCTCACTTGTTTACCTGCCCACGGCCAAGAAAACATAGAAATAATTAATCCCATAGTAAACATATTCATTTTATCTCTTAAAGAAAAAGATAGAAAAATTAAAATAGGTAAAGAAGGCAATACTATGAAACTATCATTTATGGACATCAAAACTTTATCTAAAGCTCCTCCTTTATAACCAGCTATTAAACCAACAATAGTACCTATTATATTAGCAACAAAAGCTGTTGTAAGACCCAAAATGAAAGAGTTCCTTAAAGCATAAGTTGTGTTCCAAAAAATATCTTGTCCCATAGAATTTGTCCCTAAAAGGTATTTTAAGCTTGGTGGCCTATCTTTTGGAACAACATTCCACGATCTAGGATTATAAGGTGAAAAAAAAGATAAAATTGCTAAAAAAGCCAAAATACATATTACAACAAAACCAAATAAGAATTTTTTGTCTCTTTTTAAAAGATCTTTTAATATAATAAACATATTATCATCACCTCATCTATACCTTATTCTAGGATCAAATAAAGGATAAAGCAAATCAATTACTAAAGAAGATGTTGATATTGCAATTATCGATAAAACAGTAATACCCATTAACATATTAAAATCACCATTAGTTACAGCATTTTTCAATAACAACCCAACTCCAGGATATGAAAATGCTACTTCTGTTATAATAGCTCCATTAAAAATTCCTCCTAATTGTAATCCTAAAGCAGTTATTTGAGGTAATATTCCATTTCTCATAACATAACTGAAAAGTAATTTCCTCTTAGGTAATCCTGCAAACTCCGCATATGTTACAAAATCTTCGGACACAACATTTGAAGTCATTGAACGCATACTGAGAAACCACCAACCCATTCCTATAATTATCAAAGAGATAGCAGGTAATATACTATGATGCAACACATCCAAAATAAACGACCAGTCTAAAGAAGGTTGAATTCCAATACTGTATCCTCCCATCATTGGGAAAATAGGAAACACATAAACAAACAAAATTACCAAAATTAATGCCATAACATAATATGGAATTGGATATATAGACATTGCCACAACAGCGAGTGCATCAGACCATTTTTTATTCTTGAAATAACCAGCTATACCTCCTAAAATGTTTCCTATTATCCAAGATAATAAGGTAGTAGTGATTAACAAGAAAAATGTCCATGGAAGAGAATTAAGAACAATCTCCATAACAGGTGTAGGAAACATAGATAAAGATGGGCCTAAATCAAAAGTAAAAAGGTGTTTCCAAAATGCTAAATATTGCTCTAGTAACGTCCCCTCTAATCCATATAATTCTTTCAACGTCTGCTGCAAACTTTCATATGCTTGTGGTTCCATATACGTTCCCCCATACGCTGCTAATCTATTAATAGTTGTTTGAACAGGATCAATAGGCGTCAACCTAGGGACGATAAAGGTAATTGTAATTCCAACAAAAATAACTACTACATACTGAATTAATCGAGGAATAATGTACGTTTTAAAAACTTTCAAAATCATCTTTCCTCCTTTTTCTTTTTTTTAAAATAAAGCCCGCCAAATAAAGCGGGCTTTATTATTTTGTAAGTTTGGACAAAGCAATTACTTTCTACCTGTTGGTTCAAGTCGAGGATACATAAATTTTGCTTCTCCCCACCATGAAACTGGAGCCATATATGGATTATCTGCTGATGGATAATTTGTCCAATAGTAATTATCATTCGCATTGAATTTTTTGTTAATAGCTATTGGAATAAGAGGCATTTCATCTACAACAATCTTAAAAAATTCTTTAGTTAATTCCACTAACTCTGGATCGTCTGGTGACAGAGATGCCATTTCATCAATAAGTTTATCGGCTTCCTCTGGTGCTTTCCACCTTATATCATTGTACCCAGTGGTAGCTTTACCAGACGGAGTATAAAATTGAGAATGATAATGCTGCAAACGGCTCCAAAGATCCGGCTTACCTAAAGCTCCAAGCATATTACCCCACGCCGATATTACATCAAAATCTCCTATTGTCCTTCTGGTTGAGAAAATACCAGATTCTCCTGTTTCCACGTTAACCTCTATACCAAATTTTCTCCATTGATCAGCAACAGAAAATCCTAATCTTGTAGAATCCGGTTCGACCCCAGATGGGGCAAGTATACTAATTTTCCATGTTTCTCCATTGGGCAAATGCCATTTTCCGTTTTTATCTTTGGAAAAACCATTTTTCAAAAGTAACTTTTCTGCTTCTGTGGGATCATATTTCCACCAACCTATACCCCAAATATCTTCGGGTTCTCCACTTACTATATAACCTTGTTGAATAGCGTAATTTTTAATTCTCTCGGCAATATTTGTGTCGTAAGGTTTAAAACCATCATTTAAAGTAAAGCTTTCAAGCCAAGATTCTAACGGTTTATAATAAACATCCATGTAATACGAAGTTGGGCAAGTGGGAAGAGGGGTAACTCTTGTTATCCCATTATAAACGTTTTGAACTATTTCTTCCATATTTATTGCAAGAGTTAAAGCCCATCTTACATCTTTTAAATTAAATGGATATTTCTCGTTGTTAAAACCTATGTATCGAGCATTTGTGTCATCCATCCATGCCCAAGGAAAGTCTTTATACCAAACTACAGAATATTCATTTCTCTTTCTTAATACTTCCCAACCTTCGGGAGTTAAGTCAAAGATAATATCTAATTCATGTCTTGATTGTGCCATAACTTTTCTATCCACTTCTGGATAACCAACAAAAATAATGTACTTTGGTTTAGGTTCACCATACAATTGGCCTACGCTTGTTCTTTGCCAATCATCTCTTTTTTTGTATAAAAACCAATATCCTTGAGTATCATAACTATCAAGTACATAAGGAGTGAGTGAAACTGGAGGATAGAAATTGTAGGACAATGGGTCTTCTATTTTTTCCCAAATATGTTTGGGTTGCATCCAGGTTGTCCCAAAACTCAGCGAAGTTAAAAAATCATGAAATCTTGGATAAGGTTTTGTAAGTTCAACAACAACTGTAAAATCATCGGTTTTGTATATATTTTTCACATACTGCTTGTAAGAGGCGCTATCTTTGAAACCAGGGTTGCTCATAATATTCTTAATAGTAAAAACTACATCATCTGCAGTGAATTGGATACCATCACTCCAATAAATGCCCTCTCTTAGTTTAATAGTCATTTGTGTAAAATCATCGTTATAAATTGGTGGTTCTGAAGCTAAAGCCTTTATTAATTCGCCTGTTTGTGGATCCACATACCATAAACCATCTGTTATACATTGGTGAACACCTTGGGAAGGAATTGATCCTGGAATCCATATGTTGAAATTACTTGGATTAGCAATACGTCCATATGAAGTTTCAACTATAAGAGTTTCGTTTCGTGGAACCGAAGGCAAGACTTGTGAAAAAAATATTCCTACCATCAAAACAATCAATGATAAAAGCAAAACTTTCTTTGACATACTCTAAAACCTCCCTTTTGTTAATAATTAATCTTGTTAAAAACACAAGTTGTTTATTTTGAAACTTATTAATATTTAAAATTTATATTTTGAAACATCCTTGTATTTAATGTTGAAATTTTTATTTTAGCAATTTAAACATGTTTTTAAATTTCAGGATATATTATCACGTAATTTTTGTAAGAAAATGTAAAAAATAAATATAATATTTTTAATCTAAAAATATTATATTTCAAAAATTCAAAATTTCAAAGCTCTAAAAAATCCAAAAAAAATTGTTTATTAATAATTAAGAGCAAATATACCCTATTAATTGCATAATTCTGAAAATTGGGTAAAATATAGTTAAACTTGTTTGATTCATAAATTTATTTAAGTTAATTTAATTTTTTGATACTATAAAAGTTAATCTACAAGTTTAATTAGGCAAAAAGTATCTTATAACTTTTTTAAGCTAAAAATTATTCTTACTATAAAAAGTATAGAAAAGTAATTACAAATTTATAAAAAGAGCAATTTTTTTATTCTTTTTTGTTAAAATAGTAATTGCCTGTAAACATACTTTTTGAATTCTTTATTAACGTGGAATTTGTTAAAATTGCTTTCAATTTGCAGTGTAAAAAAATGATTTTAATAGGTGGGATCTAAAATGAAAAAAGCTATAAATGTTTGGTCTTTTCCCTCATCCCTTCCAATGAGTTCTAAATTACAAATAGCAAAGAAAGCTGGATTTGACGGTATTGAACTGAGTTTAGATGAAGAAGGTGAGATAAGTTTAAAAAGCTCTCCTCAAGAACTTTTAAAAATAAAGAAGTTAGCAAATGATTTGAATATTCAAATTCCTAGTATAGCAAGTGGCTTATATTGGAAATACTCTTTCACAAGTAATGAAAATTCTATACGCCAAAAGGCTGAAGACATCATTATAAAGCAATTAGAAGTAGCCTCAATATTTGGAGCTGATACAATTTTAGTAGTACCAGGAATAGTCGGTGCGGATTTTATCCCTAATTGTGAAATTGTGGAATACGAAGAAGCATACATACGTTCTTTAAAAGCTTTTACAAAATTAAAAGAAGTGGCAGAGTCTTTTAAAATAGCCATAGCATTAGAAAATGTATGGAATAAATTTTTATTGTCTCCTCTTGAATTTAGAGAATTTATTGACAAAGTTAATAGCTACTACGTAGGAATCTACTTGGATGTTGGAAATGTCGTATACACAGGCTATCCTGAACATTGGATAAAAATATTGGGAAAAAGAATTAAAAAAATTCATTTAAAAGATTTTAGAAGAAAAATAGGTAACTTGAATGGTTTCGTAGATTTATTGGCTGGAGATATCGATTTTTCTAAGATAATCGAAAGTTTAGAGGCAGTGGGCTATAATGATTATTTAATTGCAGAAATGTCACCTTATAAATACTATTCTGATCAAATAATATATAATACTGCTATAGCCATTGACAGAATATTAAAAGATAATAAACATATATAGTAACAATTATATAAATAAAGGTATTTATAACTTTTCTAAAATATAAACATCTTAGAAAGATATTTTTTCAAATAATAACTCTACAATATATTTTCTTAGTGGTTGGTAATCATTCAGTTTATGTAAAGGAGAAATTAATAATGTACATATTACAAAAAGATGGGAGGTTTCATTATATTAATACCAGATTAAATAATCGTTCATACATCACACCTTTTGTAACCGACACTCATTTACATGTACTAGGTTTAGGTGAAAAATTATATTTTCCTTCTCTTGAAAGCAAAAATTTAAAAGAAATTGAAGATATTATAGAAAAACTCTTAAAGAACAATCCCAAAGAAATTATACTAAGAGGTTGGTCCGAAGAATTTGCAAAACCCTCTAAATTATTTTTAGATAACATAGCAAACAACTTACCTATTATCTTAGTGAGAAGGTGTTCGCATTTAGCAATCGTAAACTCTAAAGTACTTGAGATTGTAGATTTTAGTGATTGTAGGGAATACGTGGATTATGTCAATGGAATTGTAAAAGAAAAGGCTTTAGAAAAAATTTACGCTATAATTGATTCTCCGACTTATACAACTGAAATATGGAATCATGCAAAAGATTATTTGCTGGATAAAGGTTATGGCTATGTACATTCCGATGACTTGCATGGCTTATATAAAGATGAGTTGCCTTTTAAACCTACTGATAATTTAAAAGTTTATGAAAAGGTGGCTGTAACCAATTATGAACAACTAATAAGTTATCAAAAAGACGGCTATTTTGATAAGTTTTCTTGTGTTAAAATCTACTTAGATGGTTCACTAGGAGCAAGAACTGCTTATTTACTAGAAAAGTATAATGATGATGAAAATAATTTTGGAATAAAACTTTGGAAAGATGAAGAATTAATTAAAGTACTAGATTTTTGTGAAAAAAACAATTTACATTTAGCGGTCCATGCTATCGGTGATGGAGCGATTGAACAGTTATTATATGTTTTTGAAAAAGTTAAGCCTAGGTTAGTTCATAGAGTTATTCATGCTATGGTAATGAGCAATGATCAAATAGAAAGAATAAAGAAACTTAATCTTATAGTAGATATTCAACCACAATTTATCGAATCAGATAAAGGTTTTATAAACAATAGACTTGGTAGGAACGTTGATAAAGCATTTAATTTTTCAAAATTATACAAAACAGGAATCCCTTTATTTATTTCTTCTGACGCCCCTGTGGAAGATCCTGATTGGATAAGAGACTTAATAAGATTAGATAAGCTAGGAATACCCTACTGTTATTCTTTGTATCAAATTACTTATGCCCCAGAATTTATTGATAATTTTGATAGAGGCAGCACAATTTCTGAACAGGCTTTAATCTTTAATGACAATCCTTTTAATCAAATATCTGTCCCCAAAGTGTATAATAATAAATAACAATGTATCATCTTTCAAAAAAGAGGGGGGTAAGTATTTGAAGTTAAAAAATCTCGTTATTACTGGTATTATGGTTGCATTAATTTTTGTATTGACTTTTGCTATAAAAGTGCCTGTTCCTTTTACCAGAGGGTATATTCACTTAGGAGATAGTATGATTTTTATAGCTGCTATTTTATTTGGTTGGCGAGTAGGAGCTTTGGCTGGTGGATTAGGTTCTGCTTTAGCTGATGTTGTTGGCGGATACGCTTTTTGGGCAATACCAACTTTTATTATCAAAGGAATTATGGGGGCTTTAGTAGGATTAATTTCAGACACTTATAGAAAAAAATATTCTTTAAAAAAAGAGATTGGTATTTTCTCGGTCAGTGTAGGGGTATGGAGTGCTTTTATTATTAGTGTTTCTATAACATTAACAAGTTTAATTAATAATCTACATACTTCATCAATGACTGCGACTTTAATGAATGAGCTAGGTTATGACAATTTAGAAGACTTAAAAAATTTCCTATTGAATACTCGAAATATAATAAACATTGTATTAATAGTTGTTCCAGTCGTTTTAATTTTGATCTCGTTGATTCTAAGAAAAAAGGACTTAAAATTGTTTAACCTAGGAAACTTAATGGGCAGTTTAATTTCAGGACTATGGATGGTTTTTGGATATTTTATCGCTGGTAGAATATTACTTGGAAATTGGATTATTCCAATTTTTGAAATTCCATGGAATATTTTACAATTCACAGTTGGAATGATCATAGCATACATTGTATTACTTGCCTTTAAAAATACAACTCTTTTCCAAAACTCGGACTTATAAATGTATAGTTGATTGAATATAAAAAGTAGGTCATTAAACCTGACCTACTTTTTTATTGATATTCATACAATATTTAAATAATTTTTTTCAACCTCTTCCCAATTTACCACATTCCACCAAGATTCAATATATTCAGCTCTCCTATTTTGATACTTTAGATAATAAGCGTGTTCCCATACATCTATACCTAAAATGGGGTATAACCCTATCATAATAGGATTATCTTGATTTGGAGTAGATATTATTGATAAATGACCATATTTATCCAGCACCAACCAAGCCCAACCACTACCAAACCTATTAAGAGCGGAATCAGAAAACTCCAATTTAAATTTATCAAAGCTTCCGAATACTTCATCTATCCTCTGTGCTAACTTCCCAATGGGCTTCCTGCTTCCATTTGGTCCCATTATACTCCAAAACAAGGTATGATTATAATGTCCTCCTCCGTTGTTTCTGACAGTAGTTCTAATATCGCTCGGTATATTATCTAAATCTTTCAGAAGATCTTCAAGGTTTTTGTTCATTAATTCTGGATGTTTCTCCAAGGCTTCATTTAATTTATTCACATACGTTGCATGATGCTTCGTATAATGAATTTCCATGGTTCTTGAGTCAATATATGGTTCTAAAGAATCATAAGAATAATTTAATTTTGGTAACTCAAATCTCATATTAGCACCTCCAAAATGATTTATATCTTAATTCGGATAATTTTTGTCGTATTTAAATTATACTATTAATTTTTAAAAATGTCAAGATTTCGAGGTGCGAAAATGAGTCAGTATTAGAACATAAAAAATCAATACTAAACTCCATAAAAATAGGGGTAAAAATTGAGAGTCAAAGGTAAAAGGTTCAAAAAAAGTAAACAATTTTACAAATTTTTTAACCGATAAAGCAAAAAATGTTGAGAAAGAATGTAACATTTTCCAAGGAAGGAGAGCAGAAAATAATCCGCAGATTATTAACAAGGAGATAGCAGGGGTTAAAAGGGGTGTCACTAAAAGACCCATTAATGAAATCTCTCCAAAATAGATAACGGAAAGAGGAAAAACCCCTATGTAAGAAGCAACAGGGATTAACAATGTTTTCAGAGAGGAATTTTTTACATTATTTGAAGTAAATAAAATCATGAAAGATGCTGCATAACTCATTAAAAAACTAATGTTAAAAATATTTTCTGGAACATATAGGAGATTAAGATAACCTATAAGTCCCAGTATATTATATGAATTAATAGGAATATCAAGTAGTTTAAAAATGTTCAAAACAACTAACATACTTACTGCTCTAACAGAACTTGGTGTAAAACCAGTTAGAATTAAATAACTACAAATTATAAATGTACTTAAAACTAAACGAAGATTTCTTTTTGGAACTAATATACTAATAAAAGAGGTAATTAAAGAATAAATTAAAAACACATGCATACCTGATACAGCAAACAAGTGAAGAGTACCTGTTTCTTTGAACACTTCTTTATCTCGCAAATTACCCATAAAAGAGCTAACTAATACATCCCTTGCTTCTTCATTTTTTATATTTTCATACAACCTATTAGTAATATTATCTTTTATTTTCATAATAGATTTATTATTAGCAGGAGCAATATATTCTACATCTAAATATCCTTCTTCTATTTCACCAAATAAATAAACATTTTTTCCTGTACTTAGAGGAACTGTGCTATATTTATTGTAATAAATCTTATAATAATTTCTATAGGAATACCAAGTACGATCACTAAACACTTTTTCGGAAAATATAGTGTAATTATTACCTCTTTTATCAATAATTTTTCCTAGTATGCCTACCTCCCCTTTAAGATTAATCGGAGAATAAAATAGGAAAACTAGAGAAAACAAACATATCAAGAACACTTTAACTTTATCTTTTTCAACAATATATAATAAAAAAAATAAGATAGAAAAAGCTGTTATTTGCAAAGCTTTACTTAAATGTGAAAGCACTATTATCAAAGCTGCAATTAAAAATAATTCAATGAAAAAAGGTGGCGTTACACTCTTACTTCTTTCTATATTGATTAACAGCTCCTTTAAAAAATAAAAGGATCGTAATAACACGATCCTCTATCTTTCTTTGGTGCCGGGGGCGGGACTTGAACCCGCACGAGTGCGTATACTCATATGGCCCTCAACCATACGTGTCTGCCAATTCCACCACCCCGGCAATCATTACTGCTAATTAATCAAGTTAATTATACACTACACAATTTCCTTTGTCAAGATTTCACATTAGATAGAATTAAATTCCTTGTATCTCGCTTTGATGCACAATGTTTTTTTCTTTTTTTCTGTACAATAGAAAAAGCCAGCCAAAGAAATCTCTAATGAGTTCATAACCCGCAGATAAACATCTTGCTCTTAGATATTTATCAATGAATATTACATAATTTTCATATATATTAGTTTTATTACCAAAGATACTAACAACTGACACACCGAAGTAATAATCAGTACAGTAAAAATTGTGAAGTTAAAATAACCTGCAATCACCCCTGCAATCATCATAGCTAAAGAAGTTATAAGTAGAATAGGCATACCTGCTTTAGCTTTAATTGCCTTCATTCGTTCATCATTCTCTTTGTTATATTGAATTTTCAATTCCTTTTCGTTGTGTAAAAGTTTCTTATAACGTATAAGAAAAATAGCGGCCAAAATACCCAATGCATCTATAACTCCAGATTGAAAACCATATATTGTGCTTTCTTTCATTTCATCAGACGCCCAGAATACATCAAATATTGCCAATCCTACAGCTAAAATTACTATAAATGACAACATCCATATTCTACTCTTTACAACTTTTTTGTAATTTTCCATTTTATTACCTCCTCTCATCCTAAATATTCAGTCAAATCAAAGACTTCTTCTATGGTCAACCCAAAATAATGTGCTATTTTATAAGCCAACGGTAATGATGCAACGTATTTACCTGTTTCAATAGAAGAAATCGTTTGTCTGGTAGTCCCTACAGCTAAAGCTAATTCCTCTTGTGAAAGTTTCTGTTCTTTTCTAAGTTCTTTAATTCGTGTATACAACTACTATCCTCCTTTGTTAAATTGCAAAGTTTACTTTACTTTTTAAGTATAGCACACTTTGCAAAATATAACAAGCTTACTTTACAATATAAAGATAGAAAATAAGTTATGGATTTTAAAGTTTAATAATAAATACATCTTCATGGTATAATATAATTAATGAAAATTGATTTGTGTAAAATGATTAAATAATCGTTGTTGGGAGGAAAATAATGAGAATTGGATTAATATTTGGCACACGTCCTGAAGCAATAAAAATTGCTCCCATCTATTTAAAACTTAAAGAAATGAATCAAGACACACTTGTTATCATCACTGCTCAACATAGAGAAATTCTCGATCAGGTATTACAATTATTTCAAATTAAACCAAATTATGATTTAAATGTTATGAGCGACTCTCAAACACTACCAATTTTATCTCAAAAACTTATTTACGAACTTGATAATCTCTTACAAAAAGAACCTTTAGATTATATATTAGTTCAAGGAGATACAACTACCGCTTTTATAGGGGCTCTCATAAGCTTTTATTATAAAATTCCAGTTGCTCACATAGAAGCTGGTCTAAGAACAAATGACAGATACAATCCTTTCCCTGAAGAAATAAATAGGCGATTAATCAGCGTTATAGCTTCTCTCCATTTTGCTCCTACTCAAAGAGCAAAAGAAAATCTGATGAAAGAAGGAATTAATGAAACTTTAATAAAAGTAACTGGAAACACAGTCGTGGACGCACTTCACTGGATCATAGATAATAAAAAGGACAACATGCATCAAACAAGAGTAAAATACGATTTAGATAATAAGAGATATATTTTAATGACAATGCATCGGAGAGAAAATTGGGGAGAACCTATGATTAATGTTTTAAAAGCAGTGAGGAGATATCTAAGCGAAAATCCAGATATGTATTTGGTTTTTCCAATACATCCAAATCCCATTGTTAAAAATATAGTTTACGATAATCTTCAAGACCTTGAAAATGCTATTTTATTAGAACCCTTAGAATACTTTGAGTTAATTAGTTTAATGGACGGGTGCATTTATATAATGACTGATTCAGGCGGAATACAAGAAGAAGCTCCTTCTTTTGGCAAACCCGTTTTAATTTTAAGAGACAAAACGGAAAGACCTGAGATTTTAGAAACTAATTTAGCAAAATTAGTGGGTACAAACACTCAAACTGTTTATGAATATATGAAAAAGTTTGAAAACTATAAATTAGAGAATGTTAACTTTCAGAACCCTTTTGGCGACGGTAAGGCAAGTCAAAGAATAACAGAATATTTAATAGAAGCATTATATAGTACCAAATAAAAAGATTGTGGAGGTGAGAATAATGAAAAAAAGTGTGACTATTTTTATATTAGTATTGTTGATATCTTTCAGCGCATTCGCTGCTGTTGCAGATATTATAACCCAATCTAGGATAGCTATAGAAGAACTTCTTTCAAAACAAGATAGTGGTTCTTTCGTGCAATTAGTTGAACAGGGACAAGGGGTTGTGATTTTTCCTACTTTTTATAAACTTGGTTTTGTATTAGGTGGTCAATATGGTGAAGGCATTGTTTTAAGAAAAGATCCACAAACCGGAAAATGGTATGGACCTGCATTTGTAAATATTTACGGTTTAAGTGTTGGGGCTCAAGCAGGTATACAATCAGCCTCGTTAATCTTAGTTGTAATGAATGAAGAAGGTATAAACGGTTTTATGGGGGATAACTTTACGCTAGGAGGTTCTTTAGGTGTAGCTGCTGGACCTTTAGGAAGACAACTTTCTGCAGATGTGGATTACAGACTTAAAGCATCTATATATTCATATTCTGTTGCAAAAGGTTTTTATGCTGGTGCATCTATCGAAGGTGCATATATTAAAACAAATGATCATGCTAACGAAGCTTTTTATAAAGGTCAAATATCTCCCGAAGAGATTTTAAAAGAAAAAACGGTTGAAGGAGAAGCTAAAAAGATAGTTGAGCTCCTTGAAAAAGCCATTGAAAACTTGCATAAAGAAAATTAATTGTTTCAATAACTTTAAAAAAGGAGGTAGTAAATATGCCTTATGTTAACACAAAAGAAATATTAGAAAAGGCTAATAAAGAGTATTATGCAGTTGCAGCATTAAATATTAATAATCTCGAGTTTTTGCAAGCTATATTGGAAGCAGGAATTGAGAAAAAATCTCCACTTATCATCGAAACAAGTGAAGGGGCTATAAAATATGCAGGAACGGGAGATCCTTTACGAGGAGCAAAGTTTTTTGTAGATATGGTTAAAGGATTCGCAGATACATTGGACATCCCCGTTTCTTTACATTTAGATCATGGAAAAGATTTTAAGTATATCGTATCTGCCATAAAAGCAGGATATTCTTCTGTAATGATTGACGCATCTGATAAACCTTTTGAAGAAAACGTTAAAATAACTAAAGAAATAGTAAAAATTGCACATTCTGTTGGGGTATCTGTGGAAGCAGAACTTGGAAAATTAGCGGGTATTGAAGACAATGTTTCTTCTGCAGAAAGTGTGCTTGTAAATCCAGATGAAGCAAAGAAATTTGTTGAAGAAACACAGGTCGATTTTCTTGCTCCAGCAATAGGGACATCTCATGGAGCTTTCAAATTTAAGGGAGAAGCTAAATTAGACTATGATAGGTTAAAACAAGTAAAAGAATTAACAGGCATTCCTTTGGTACTTCACGGGGCTTCTAGTGTAGTTGAAGAAATTGTTGAAATTGCAGAAAAATATGGCGCAGATTTTGGTGGATCAAAGGGAGTTCCTTCTGAGATATTAAAAGAAACTGTTCAATTAGGAATAAACAAAGTCAACACGGATACAGATCTTAGAATGGCATTTGTAGCTGGGCTTCGCGAATACTTACATAATAATCCAAAGGAATTTGATCCCAGAAATTATATGAAAAAAGGAAAGGAATATGTTAAAAAAGTTGTAGCAGATAGATTAGAACTTTTAGGTTCTGCAGGTAAAGCCTAAACTTAATTAAATAATATATTGTTAAGTATAAAAACGCTTAACATATAACAAATAATTTTTTCAACAAAATTATTAATACTTTTAAATAATGCAGGAGGTTAAGCAGCAGAAATGAAAATACTTGTGATAAACTCTGGGAGCTCTTCTTTAAAATATCAAGTTATAAACATGGAAAATGAAAAAATATTGTTGAAAGGTTTAGTAGAAAGAATAGGAGAAAAAAAATCCAGCATTAAACACGAAAACGGAACTTCAAAGTACACAGAAGAATTGAAGATCACAAATCATGAAGAAGCCTTAAAAAAAGTGATGAATTTATTAATTGATCCTCAATATGGGTGTTTTAAAAGTTTGTCTGAAATTGACGCTATTGGACATAGAGTACTTCATTGTGGTGAAAAATATGTTTCATCAGTATTAATAGATGACAACGTTATTAACGCCATAGAAGAACATGCGGTTTTTGGACCTCTTCATAATCCACCTAACCTTACTGGAATATTAGCTGCACAAAAACTCATGCCTGATGTTCCTCAAGTTGCTGTCTTTGATACTTCTTTTCATCAAACAATGCCACCTAAAGCATTTTTATATGGACTTCCATATGAATTCTATGAAAAATACAAAATCAGAAGATACGGTTTTCATGGAACAAGTCATAAATACATAACCATTGAAGCAGCAAAAATGCTTGGTAAAGATATAAAAGAATTAAAATTAATTAGCGCTCATTTAGGGAATGGTGCCTCTCTAGCTGCAGTAAAAGGTGGAAAAGTGGTTGATACTTCAATGGGTCTTACTCCTTTAGAAGGACTTGTTATGGGAGGAAGAAGTGGTGATGTAGACGCCACAGTACCTTTGTTCTTATTGAGACAGGGTTATTCTATAGATGAAGTTGATAATATTTTAAATAAAAAGAGCGGCGTATATGGAATAAGTGGAATAAGCAACGATATGAGAGATATAGAAAAGGCTATAAAAGAGGGACATAAACGAGCTCAATTAGCTTTTGACGTATATACTTATAGAATAGCAAAATACATTGGAAGTTATGCAACAATTTTGAATGGTTTCGATGCATTAGTGTTTACAGCAGGTGTTGGAGAAAATGATCCAGAAGTTAGAAAAACTGTCTGTGACTATTTAGGTATATTTGGAGTAAAATTAGACGATGAAAAAAATATCAGTTTAAACAGAATAGGGGGTATAATATCCTCGGATGACTCCAAAGTTACAGTAATGGTAATAAAGACAAACGAAGAATTAATGATAGCTCGTGATACAAAAGAAATTGTTGAAAACCAAAAAAAATAAGAAAACCGCCTCAAAGAGGCGGTTTTATATATATCTTACTACTATAAACTCTCAACAATATCTCTTAATTGAGCCATCCTGTTTGGATGTCTTAGCTTTCTTAAAGCTTTAGTTTCAATTTGCCTAATTCTTTCTCTAGTGACATTGAAGTACTGGCCAACTTCTTCTAAAGTTTTTTGTTTTCCATCTAAAAGCCCATATCTCATTTTTATAACCAAAGCTTCTTTAGTGCTTAATGTATCTAAAACCTCTTCAATTCTTTCTCTCAATATCATTTTTTGAGCTTCCTCTTCTGGAGTAGTGTCTTCAGAACTTACAAAATCACCAGTTTCTGATTCTTCATCATCACCAGTTCCGCTGGAAATAGGAGAATTAAGGGACAAAACATCCCTAGCACTCATTAATATCTCATTTATTTTTTCCTCTGGTTTCTTCATTATTTTAGCAAGTTCTTCAGTAGATGGATATTCTCCGTGTTCTTGTAAATATTCTCTTATGACTCTATTCATTCTATTTATGGTTTCAACTAAATGTACCGGTATTCTTATAGTTCTAGCTTGATCGGCTATTGCTCTTGTAATTGATTGCCTTATCCACCATGTTGCATACGTGGAAAATTTAAATCCTTTCCTCCAATCAAATTTGTCTACAGCTTTAATTAAACCTATGTTTCCTTCCTGTATTAAATCTAAGAAACTTAATCCTCTACCAGTATATCTTTTTGCAATACTTATTACAAGTCTCAAATTGGCCTTGATTAATTCATCTCTGGCTTTTTTATCTCCTTTTTGAGCCCTCATAGCTAATTGTCTTTCCCTTGAAGGACTTAAAAGCTCAATATTACTTATTTCTTTGAGATATATTTTTATTGGATCACCAAGTGATATATTGTCATACATCTGTAGTTCAGTATCTGCAAATAATTCGTCAAAATCTTCTCCTTCAACTTCTTCTTGATCTACAAGAACATTTTTAACGTTTTCTTCTTCACTTTCGTTTTCATCTTCCTCTATGATTTCAATGCCTTCGGACTCTAAAGCCTCATATATCTTATCAATATACTCATTATCAATTTCATCTGACATTTCAATAGGAATAGCTTGATCAATATCTAAATATGATAACTTGTTATTTTTCTTTTTTGCCTTGGCCTTCAAAGTTTCAATAATCTTATCAATAAATTGAGTGTTTTTTTGACTTTTTTTAACTTTTATTTGGACTATACCTTCTTCTTCTTTTAATTCTTCAAAATCAACATTCTGTAGTCCTTCCATTATTTCAACCTTTTCTTGTTCAGTTATTTTATTTTTATTCATTTAACCCCTCCCTATAATCTGGGTATTTTTTCTTTTCCAAAAAACCACGCATTAGTTTAGACACCAAAAAAATGATTTAGTTCAAAAAAAGGTATATTTTAGAATAATATTTAGTAAATTTTTTATTAATAACCTCTTTTTAATAGAAGTAATGGATTATTTTCTATTACTTCTATAGCTTCTTCGTACTCCAAACCAGAAGATAGTGCAACTTTTAAAGCAAATTCATAATTCAAAAAATCATCCGGTTCATGAGCATCGCTATTTACTAACAATTTCGCACCAAATTGTTTAGCTAATTTACTTACATGCCCATTTGATAAACTATGTCCTCTTCTTGCACTTAATTCTAAAAATATATCATTATTGACTGCTTCTTCTACATCTTCTGCTGAAATAATACCAGGATGGGCTAATATATCTACATATTTAGACCTAACTGCATAATGATTTGTTCCTTCAAAAACTGGTTCTACTATAGTTTCACCATGTACAACTACAATTTGTGCACCATTTTCCTTTGCGTATTTAGCTAAATCATTTATAATTACAGGAGGAACATGGGTTATTTCTACTCCAGGAATTATGTTTATATTTTTAAAATACTTCTTTTCATTTTCAATGAACTTTTTTAAATTATTTAAAATAAAATCAATGTTAGATATATCCACATGGTCTGTTATAGCTATGACTTCATAGTTATTAATTTGAGCATGTCTTATTTGTTCACTACAAATCAACGCTCCATCACTCAGAAAAGTATGAGTATGGAAATCATAAACTTTTTTCATTAATTTCTTCCCCTCTCCTGACCTATTTTTAGATGCTTGTGAAGTTACAATTGATCAATTATAGTATCTATGTCAAAATCGACATTGGTTAGTTACTTTCAGCCATGTTACCGTATTTTATTCAAAAATAATTTTTTAATAATAAAAGTCTACAAGTTTTAACCAAAGTAAATTTAATAGTAACTTTTTTGCCTTGAAGATTAACATAATTTGTTTTATAATGGTAGTGAAAAGAAAGATCCCCCTATCCCCCTGAGATAAACCCAGACATTCTTGCCGGATCCGTATGGATCCGGTTTTTTTTATGTTATTCCTCATTAAAAACACATAGATAAATTTTACCACTTTTTCTTTTTATAATGCAATATTTATTAAAAAAAATTATTAAATTATCATACTTATATCTAATGCTTTCACTGAGTGTGTCAATGACCCACATGATATTACATCAACGCCAGTTTTAGCAAAAGAAACTATGTTAGATTCATCTATATTACCTGAGGCCTCCAAAATAACGTTTCCTTGTGCAATTTTTACGGCCTTTTGAATAGAATCTATAGTCATATTATCTAAGAGAATAATATCAGCACCGTATTTTAAAGCCTCTTGAAATTGATTCAAATTTTGTACCTCTATTTCAATTTTTTGTGTATGGGAAGCCTTAGCTTTTACTCTTGTAAGCGCTTCTTTTATACCTCCGACTAGTTTTATATGATTATCTTTTATTAATATAGCATCAGATAGATTATAGCGATGATTCACACCTCCGCCAATTGCAACAGCATAACGATCAAAATATCTTAATCCTGGCACAGTTTTCCGTGTATCTGTAACCTTTGCATTATAGGGCTTGATTAAATTGCAGAGATGTCTAGTGTAAGTAGCTATACCGCTCATTCTTTGAAGTAAATTTAAACATAATCTTTCTCCCTTCAGAATTGGATTAATTGGGCCTTTAACTTCTGCTATAATATCTCCAGGAATAACTTCGCCTCCATCTTTCTTCTTTTTACTGAAAGTTATTGATGAATCTAACAACTGAAAAATCATCTCTACAACATCAAGACCTGCTATTATACCTTCTTCTTTTGCTTTTATATAGGAAGTTGATTTAACTTCATAATCGATCAGCAGATCTGTAGTAATATCAGACCATCCAATATCTTCCTCAAGATAACTTTCAATATATTTTTTTATAACAAACTTATCAACTAAAGGTATCATTTATTTACTCTCCTCTAAAAGAATTTAGCAATTCTACATCTTTAAAGAAATACTAACTATTCAAGTAATTACTTTGTTATATGTTCATCATTCTAGATATAGGGGAAAAAGCCTTAGAACGAATTTCTTCTGATATAGTAATTTTAGGTTCCATTGTCTCTAAAGATATCAATACATCTTCTAAAGACGTTAATTTCATGTTTTTGCAAACAAAATTAGAACATGCACTATAAAATTTTTTTTGGGGACAGATCTTTTTCATTCTATTTATAACTCCACTTTCAGTACAAATAATATATTCTTTGAAAATACTATCTTGTACATAATTTACCATTGAACTTGTGCTTCCCACAAAATCTGCTAATTTAAGAACATCCATTCGGCATTCCGGATGGGCTAATACTAAGGCCTCAGGATGCCTATTTTTAGCGGACTCAACTTCTTCCACAGTTAATCTGTTATGAATAGGACAATAACCATCCCATAAGACAAGATCTCTGCCTGTTTTTTCTTTTATGTATAGCCCTAAATTTTTATCTGGAACAAAAATAATTCTACTATTCGAAGAAATAGAATTAACAACCCTCTGGGCATTTGAAGAAGTACAGCATAAATCGCTAAGAGCTTTAACCTCTGCTGTAGTATTAACGTAGCTTACCACTTTGGCATCAGGATAAAGTTGTTTTAATGATTGAAGTTCATTTGCAGAAATCATATTCGCTAACGGACAGCTAGCGTCTGTTTTTGGCAAAAGAATTGTTTTACTAGGTGACAAAATATAGGCTGTTTGGGCCATAAAATCTACCCCACAAAATACTATAACTTCTTCCTGTGCTTCTGAAGCTATACGAGCTAATTCCAGAGAATCCCCAACAAAATCAGCTACCTCTTGAACCTCTGAACGTTGATAAAAATGGGAAAGTATCAACGCATTTTTTTCATTTTTTAAACGTTTTATTTTATAAAAAACTGATTTTTTCAAATTTACACCTCTTTGTATTTTTGTAAATTAATCAGAATTAGTATTGACTCTATTTTACTACATAGAAATTGAAAAAAACAAATATATCTGAAATTAATATAATTAACCATAAACAATATGTTATAATCAAGTAATATTCTATATAATTCTAAATTTGTGGTTTTAGAAATAAGGATTTTGGAATTTCTAAAGATGTTATAATCCCAAATTTTAAGGAGGCAACTGATGTTACATGAAATATACATGCAACGTGCCTTGGAATTAGCTAGACGCGGATGGGGAACAACTAATCCCAACCCTCTTGTTGGAGCAGTAATAGTAAAAAATGGTGAGATAATAGGAGAAGGATATCACAAAAAACCCGGGGAGCCTCATGCCGAAATAAATGCTCTTGCACAAGCTGGCAAAAAATCAGAAGGTTCGACTTTATATGTCAACCTTGAACCGTGTAGCCATTTTGGAAGAACCGCGCCTTGCACTGACACTTTAATAAAGGCTGGCATAAAAGAAGTCGTTATAGCTATGCAGGACCCTAATCCTGAGGTTTCAGGTAAAGGCATTAAAAAACTTAAGCAAGCTGGTATCAAAGTAATTGAAGGAATACTAGAAGAAGAAGCTAAAAAGCTAAATGAAATTTTTATCAAATATATAACTTCTAAAATGCCTTTTGTAGTCTGGAAATGCGCCATGACTTTAGACGGAAAAGTGGCTACAGCTTCAGGAGATTCAAGATGGATAACAAATGAGGTATCAAGGGAATATACTCACTGGTGGCGATACAGGGTTTCATCAATTATGGCTGGAATAGGAACAGTTCTAGCAGATAATCCTAACCTCACAGTAAGATTACCAAATATAAATGTCGAAAAACAACCTATAAGGGTTATAGTAGATAGTTTTGGAAAAACCCCTTTAAATTTTAATGTATTAGATACAGATCTATCTCCAACTATAATTGTTGCTTCTGAAAACATTGCAAAATCTAAAGTTGAACTTTTCAAATCTAAGGGTGCTGAAGTAATAATTACTAAATCAAAAGATAGGGTAAACTTACCCGAATTAATGGCAGAACTTCATAATCGAGAAATTGATAGTCTGCTTGTAGAAGGGGGACCCACCCTTGCAGCTTCATTTTTGGAAGATAACCTTGTAGACAAAGTGATGATTTTTATAGCCCCTAAAATTGTTGGTGGAAGAAAAGCACCTTCCGCTGTTGGAGGAAAAGGTGTTGATAAACTTGTTAATGCTTGGAATCTCAAAAATATTTCTATTAAACGCTTAGGGGAAGATATATTAATTGAAGGTTATTTTATTTAGTGGAGGAATTAAGATTGTTTACTGGTATCATTCAAGAGATTGGAAAGGTACGAAATATAATTAAAGGTTCAAAATCAATTCGTCTTGCAATAGAGGCTCCTAAATTAGCCCCTAAAATAGCTATAGGTGATAGTATATGTACAAACGGGGTATGTTTAACAGTATCAAAAAAAGAAGATAATATATTTTGGGCAGATGCTACCCCAGAAACAGTAAAACGAACAAATCTTTATGACCTAAAGCAAGGAAATTATGTTAATCTTGAGCCTTCTCTTAAACTCCAAGATTTAATAGGAGGACATTTAGTTAGTGGACACGTTGACGGAATTGGTATAATAAATAGAATATTTCAGGAAGAAAATTCCCTATACATTACAATACATGTTGAACCAATAACACTCTTCTATATTGTCGAAAAGGGGTCTGTTGCCGTCGATGGAATTAGTTTAACCGTTGCTAATATTGATGAAAAAGGATTCACAGTGTCGATTATTCCACACTCCTTACAAAACACCACCTTAAAATATAAAAAAACTGGAAGCAAAGTGAATATAGAATGTGACATGATTGGCAGGTATGTAGCAAAATTTATAGATAATATGGGAAAAAACAATAAAAGTAATATCTTAAACGAAGAATTTTTAAAAAATAACGGATTCATTTAAGGAGGACCTATATGAATCAAATTAAGTTTAACTCAATAGAAGAAGCTCTAGAAGATCTTAAAGAAGGTAAAATGGTAATAGTTGTAGACGATGAAGATAGAGAAAATGAGGGAGATCTCCTAATGGCAGCTGAATTCATAACTCCAGAAGCCGTAAACTTTATGACTAAGTTTGGCCGTGGGCTAATCTGTGCTCCTATGACCTCTCAAAGATTAAAAATGCTTGATATTCCTCAAATGGTTTTAAACAATACCGAACACCAACGTACAGCCTTTGCAGTCTCAGTCGATGCAAAATCTGTTAAAACGGGCATTTCAGCACATGAACGTGCTTTAACCATAAAAACACTGGTTGATCCAAAAACTACCTCAGAAGATTTAATAAAACCCGGCCATATATTTCCCCTTCAAGCAAAAGAAGGCGGAGTATTAATACGAACAGGTCATACTGAAGCAGCTGTAGATCTTGCAAGATTAGCGGGTTTATACCCTGCTGGAGTAATATGTGAAATAATGAACGATGACGGAACTATGGCTCGTTTGCCCCAATTATCAGAATTTGCCAAAAAACATAATTTAAAATTAATTACTATAGCAGATCTTATAACTTACAGAAGAAAAAATGAAAAACTAATAAAACGAGTAACTGAGCCAATAAGCCTGCCAACAAAATATGGAAACTTTGCTGCAGTTGCATATGAAAGTTTAATAAACAAAGACCACCATATTGCTTTAATTAAAGGAAATATTTCAGATGGAAATCCAGTACTAGCTAGAATACATTCAGAATGTTTAACTGGGGATACTTTTGGATCTTTGCGCTGTGATTGTGGTGATCAACTGCATAATTCGATGAGACAAATAGAAAAAGAAGGCAGAGGTGTATTACTTTACATGCGTCAAGAAGGAAGGGGCATAGGTCTTATCAACAAATTAAAGGCTTATAAACTTCAAGAAGAAGGACAAGACACCGTTGAAGCAAATTTAACACTGGGTTTTGATGCTGATTTAAGAGATTACGGTGAAGGTGCTCAAATATTAGTTGATTTAGGGATAAAAAAACTAAGACTATTGACTAATAACCCCAAAAAAATAGTTGGACTAATGGGATATGGGTTAGAAGTTGTTGAGAGAGTACCTATAGAAATACCCCCAAATGAAGTCAATAAGTATTATATGGAGACCAAAAAATCAAAAATGGGTCATATATTAAATTATTTTGATACGGAGGAAAAGTGAATGAAAATATATGAAGGCAATTTAATAGGTACTGGATTGAAAATAGGCATTGTTGTAAGTCGTTTCAATGAATTCATAACTAGCAAATTGTTAAGTGGTTCACTAGACACATTAAAAAGGCATGGAGTAGCTGAAGAAGATATAGAAATATCATGGGTACCAGGTGCCTTTGAAATCCCTTTAATTGCCAAACAAATGGCTCTATCAGGAAAATATAATGCTATTGTTAGTTTAGGTGCAGTAATTCGAGGGGCAACACCTCATTTTGATTACGTAGCATCAGAACTGTCAAAGGGAATTGCCCAAATATCACTACAAACAGGTATACCTATTGCTTTTGGTGTATTAACCACGGATAATATTGAACAAGCCATAGAAAGAGCCGGTACCAAAGCAGGCAACAAAGGTTCGGAGGCAGCAATTACAGCTATTGAAATGGCAAATCTTATAAAAACTGTCAACCACCCACCACTTAAACTCTGACGAATTTTGAAGTGGGAGCTTGTAAAAGCTCTATTTTAAAGGATAGAAGGATGGGGTATCCTGTGCTTAAAATGGATGTATGTTAGGTCTTTAAGAAATGAGGATTTCCTAAAAGTGAGCTTTTGAACTTATAACGGGTCCAGGGCGGAGCCCTCCCCCTTCCATAAGGATTTTGGAATTTCTAAAGTGGGTAAAATAAATATTTTTAGGAGGTTTGATAAATGATTCACGAATTTAAGAATAAAAAACCTATTATTGCAGATGATGTTTTTTTGGCACCAGGATGTCAAATAATAGGAAATGTTAAGATAGCCAAGGGATGCAGCATTTGGCATAATGCAACTTTAAGGGCAGACATTGGGCCCATAACTATTGGTGAATACACTAACATTCAAGATAACGCAGTTGTACATATTGATTATGATTATCCTACTATAATTGGCAATGGCGTTACAATAGGTCATGGTGCAATAATTCATGGTTGTACAATTAATGACAATTGCCTTATTGGAATGGGAGCTATAATTCTAAATGGAGCTGTAATTTCTGAAAACTGTCTTATTGGTGCAGGAGCATTAATAACAGAAAACAAAGAAATTCCACCTAACAGTTTAGTAGTAGGCGTTCCTGGAAAAGTACTACGTAAGTTAACAAAAGAGGAAATTGAAAAACTTAAAGAATCAGCAAAAGAATACTACTATTTATCAAGACAATATTTATAAATGATATACCCTTTGAATAAATAATTAAAAAATGTTCCTTATAAAGGAACATTTTTTAATTTAATGACTAGCTTTTATTCGTCCTTTAAAATTAAACTTTATTTATTATTTAGCATATTATGCCCTGAAATTCAATCTTGATTATTAATAGCTTCTTCTAAAGTATGCCACGAAAGTGTGAAGCATTTTATTCTCATTGGAAAGTTTGAAATATCGGAAAAAACCTCCATACCATCTATTAAATTCTTATCGTACTCTTTTCCTTGAGACATTTTTATGACTTCATTCAAGATCTTTTCTGCCTCTTCAACGGTTTTTCCTTCTATTATTTCACACATCATAGCAGCAGAAGCTTGACTAATAATACAACCATGTCCTAAATACGATGCTTCAACTATTTTACCTTTATCAACTTTTACAAAAATCGTTATTTCGTCTCCACAAGACAAATTCTTCCCTTCTGCCTTTTTACTAGCGGGAATTTCTTTTCTATACTTACTGTTTTTGGCATAGTCTAGAATTATATCTGAATAAAGATCTTCAATTCCTATTTTAACCACTCCCAAACTTTTTTTAAGCCTTCAATTAAAATGTCTATATCTTCATTTTGATTGTAAATATAGAAGCTAACTCTACATGTAGATCTAACTCCAAGTTCAGTCATCATTGGTTGCGCACAATGATGTCCACTACGAATTGCTACTCCAGCTATTTCATTTAATAAATGTGCTACATCATGCGGATGAATACCTTTTACGTTAAAAGAAATGATAGAACTTTGTAGATTATTTTTTGGGCCATAAATCTCTAAAAAATCTAACTTTTTCATCTTTTCTAAGGCATATTGAGTTAATTCATTGTCATGTTGTGCTATATTATTCATGCCAATTTGTTGTAAAAAGTCTACAGCTTTTGCAAGACCAATACTTCCTTCTACGTTGGGAGTACCAGCCTCAAATTTATAAGGGAGTATGGTAAAAGTTGTATCTTCCATACTTACCTTATCAATCATTTCTCCTCCATATAGGAATGGAGACATTCGTTCTAAATACTCTTTTTTCCCATATAATATTCCTATACCTGTAGGTCCTAGCATCTTATGACCAGAAAAAGCTAAAAAATCAATATCTAATGACTTTACATTAACAGAAATGTGAGGTACATATTGTGCACCATCTACAATAATTATTATATCTTTTCTTATTTTTCTTGCTTTTTCTACAATCATATTTATAGGTATAACTTGCCCTGTAACGTTAGATATCCCAGTTATACTGATTATTTTTGTTTTTAAATTTATATATTTTAAATACTCATCTAATTCAAATATACCTTTTCTCAATGGGAAATATTTGATTTTAATATTGAAGATCTTACCAATTTGCTGCCAAGGTACAAAATTCGAATGATGTTCCATGGTAGTAATTAATATTTCTTCATCTGGTTTAACGATCTTAGAGATAGCTAAAGAATAAGCCAATAAATTTAAGGATTCTGTTGTTCCTTTAGTAAAGATAACTTCTTCTTCTTGTGCGTTAATAAATTTAGCTATTTTTTGTCTGGATGACTCAAACATCTCAGTTGCCTCAGAAGCTAATGTATGGGTCGATCTGTGAACATTGGCATGATGATTCAAACTATATTCAGTAACAGCTTCCATAACTCGCTTGGGCCTCAATGATGTAGCAGCGTTATCCAAATAAACTAATCTATGACCATTTATTTTTCTCTTTAATACAGGAAATTCTTCTTCATATTCGTTGGAAGACAACATTTCGTACCTCCTGACTAATGTCTTCCCCATACCTATTTAGCTTATCTACTGCTGGTTCGAAAATTCCATAAGCAATCATTTTTTTGGCAGCTTCTCTAGAAAATCCACGCGTCATTAGATAATATAATTTATCTGATTCTATAGTTCCGATGCTTGCTGCGTGCGATGCAGTCACCTCATTTTCATCCACTGTTAAACTTGGTATTGCTTCGGCTTTGGACTTTTCAGACAAAGTTAAGGTATAGCTTGATTCAGCAGCATTAGTGTCTTTTGCCCCTCTCTTAATATCAAGAAAACCCCTAAATACAGCTTTAGAGTTATCTTTTATAATTCCTTTACCATTAATACTTCCTGTGGTTTTTGGTGCATAAAACCTCATTAAATAAAGCATATCTATAATATTATCATTAGTTGCTAAATAATAAGGATTAACAGTAGCTACTGAATTTTTCCCTGAAAATCTAAAAATAAAATGAGGAGCAGTAATTTTTCCGCCTATATTAATATCTATTACTTCAACTTTTGAATTTTCCTCTAATTCTATAAAGATATTATCTATATTGATATCATTATTTCCGTTTAGATTTATGTTAACTAATTCTAAAGAGGCATTTTTATGGACAATTATTCTATTTGAAGTTGTTCTAAAACCTTTTCCTTGATCATTGGATCTTAAAATTCTTATAACTGTAGCTTTTGAAAAAGGTTTTAAATTGTAAACAGACATTTCATATATTGGAGCTTTCAAATAATAGTTAATTATTATAGGTTCTCGTGTTTCTCCTTCTTCTGTTTTAAGATAAAAACCAGTATTGGAAAATGCTTCTGCCATTAACAAAAACTTCCTATGAGCCCCTTCAAAATCGTATTTTGCAAGGATTTCAATCCCATCTTCATCTATACCATTTATACCAAAAATTTTTCCTTTAACTGCTGTTGGAGCAAAAGATATGTATTTTTCAGGTTCATAGCCATTTAATTTAGTTCGTTTCCATTTAGGAAAACCCCAATTTTTGTATGCTTCAAATCTATAACTTTTAAAAGTTTTTAAGTAATCGTTAGATATATGCTCTAACGAAGATTGAAATTCAAAATCTCCATAATCTTTTTTTGCTTGTATCTGCGGAACTTGCCATTCTACAGCTTTTATATTATTATGTTTCATATCTATTGTTTTTTCAAAAATTGTGTCCAACTTTTCCACCTCTTGTTGTTAAATTGAGTAATTAAGCTTTTAACCTATAGAAGATTCTATTTCTAAATTTATAAGTCTATTTAGCTCTATTGCATATTCAAGTGGAAGCTCTTTTGCAAAAGGTTCGACAAATCCTCTTACAATAAGCGCCTTGGCTTCTGCTTCCTTCAAACCCCGACTCATCAAGTAATATATCTGTTCTTCTCTAATCCTTCCTATCCTAGCTTCATGTCCTATATCGGCTTCATCAGTATATACCTCAATTAATGGAATCGTATCACTTTTTGAAATGTTATCCAACATTAATGCTTGACAAGATACAGAAGCTTTTGCACCTTTGGCATTTCCTCCCACTCTAAGCCAACCTCTATAAAATGCCCAACCTCCACCAATACTTATACTTCTGGCATCAACATTGGCGCTTGTGTAGGGAGCTAACATGAACACCTTAGAACCTGTATCCATATGTTGCTTCGGACCTGCGTAAGTAATTGCTTTAGTTTCAGTTTTTGCACCCTTACCTCTTAAAATAGAAGCTGGGTAAATCATAGATTTCTCACTACCCATCGAACCCGAAGCCCACTCCATTATTCCATCTTCATCAACTATGGCTCGCTTTGTATTTAAATTGTAAGTGTTCTTACTCCAGTTTTGAATAGTAGCATATTTTACTCGTGCACCTTTTTTTACATATATTTCTACCGCCCCTGCATGTAGATTTGTTATTTCATAAAATGGGGCTGAACAGCCTTCAATAAAAACAACTTCACTACCTTCATCTGCAATAATTATAGTATGCTCCATCTGTCCCATACCTGGATTATTCATTCTAAAATAAGCCTGAAGTGGTAAAGGAACTTTTACTCCTTTAGGAACATATAAAAAGGTGCCTCCGCTCCAAACTGCACCATGAAATGCCGCATATTTATGATCTGTAATAGGAATAGCCTTCATAAAATATTCTTTTACTAAGTCAGGATATTCTCGTACGGCACTTTCCATATCCAAAAATATTACCCCTAATTTTTCCATTTCCTTTTTTATGTTCTGATACACAATTTCTGAATCGTATTGAGCACCTACTCCAGCTAAAGCTTTTCTTTCAGCCTCAGGAATCCCCAATTTATCAAAAGTGTCCTTTATCTCTGAGGGAACTTCTTCCCAAGATGTAGCTTTTTTTGCATCGGGTTTAATATACGCAACAATTTTACTAACATCTAAGTCAGATATATCAACACCAAATCTGGGATCCCTCCATGTTTCAAAAACTTCTAAACTTTTTAATCGAAGATCTCTCATCCATTTTGGTTCTTGTTTTTGATCAGAAATTGCTTCTACAACCTGTTTATTTAATCCTGGTATTGTTTTATATGCATATTTGACTTGGCTTTTGAAATCAAACTTACTTTGATCTATTAATAAATCTTCTATATTAAATTCTTTATCTCTAGACATTTTTTCACTCCTCGTTTATATTGATTCCTAGTTCTCTTTCTATTATCGAATACCCCATTTCTTCAATTTCTTCAGCTAATTCCTTTTTACCAGTCATTACTATTCTTCCATCAATATAAACATGAACAAAATCTGGAACAACGTAGTTTAAAATCCTTTGATAATGGGTAATAAGTAAAATCCCCATTTCTTCTGTCCTAAAACTGTTTAAACTTTCGGATACAATTCTTAAAGCATCTATATCTAATCCGGAATCTATTTCATCAAGAATGCATAATTTTGGTTTAAGAAAACCCATCTGTAAGATTTCACTTTTTTTCTTCTCTCCACCAGAAAAACCCGTGTTAATATATCTTTCTAAAAAATCTTGATTTAAATCTAACTTTTGCGTAAGTTCAGATATTGATTTATTCAAATCTAAAAGAGTTCTCTCATCTTTTGAATGAATGTTTCTATATGAATTTATCAAAAATTGTCTCATCTTTATACCTTCAATTTCTTCAGGTATCTGAAAAGATAAAAATAAACCTAATCTCGCCCTTTCGTCAGTTGAAAGATTCAATATTGATTGACCTTCAAATAATATATCTCCTGACGTAACCCTGTACTTTGGATTACCCATTATAACATGAGCCAAAGTAGATTTACCTGAACCGTTAGGACCCATTAAGGCATGTGTCTCGCCTTTATTAATAATTAAATTAACACCTTTTAATATTTCAACCCCTTCTCCTATGACTTCTGCTCTCAAATCACGAATTTCTAACAGTGCTGTCATCAATTCTCCTCCTCAATATCCATTTTAAAAAATTAATTCCTAATTGGTTTTTAAATTCTACCATATTTGTCCACTTTAAGTCAAGGCTAAACAGAGTATCTTAAAAGGCTATTAAAATACCACACAATATTTAAATAATAATGAAAAATACTCACTCAATTCAATAACATAATACCTTTACTAAAAACCTAATGCAAAATGTGTCTTAAATGTTATACTATTTATATCAAAAAGATTTTGAATTTCTTTATTAACCAAAGATACTTCCGTGCTATTTTCAATAATCCTTGTGTTCAAACCAAAACCTAAACTCGCTTTCCAATAACCAAAATTCTTTTCTATACCTAAAGACAATGGCATAAATTCTAATAAAGAAGTTTTTAGCTTTATTCCCCAATTGATCAACTTACTTTCTAAATAAAGTTCTCCATAAGGAATAATATCAATAACTAATACAGGAATCCTAAAAAAGGCAGATAAACCAATTGGATAAGAGTATTCTTCTGGAGACGATAATTCTACAATAGTATTTTCATTGGTAATTGTACTTTCTAAAGTTTCGTCTTCAAATTTAATAGTTTCTTGATAAGGTATCTTATATAAAACTTTTGCTTTTTTTATATTAATATTTTTAAGACTAAAACCCATATAAGGATTTTTAGGATTTCCTAAAGTAATTCCTACATCAAAAGAACGTCCTGATGCATCTGAAAAGAGATCATTTGCCAAAGTATTAAAATCAATTTTTTTGATATCTCCATTATTAAAAGATGAATATAAATCAAGATTTACATCTATTTCAAAATTAGTCATTGCTTCTTCTTTAGATGTTTTCAATAAATACTCAACATCTGATTTTTTTGTATAAACTATTGGTAAAAATAAATTATAAACAATTCCTAAAGTATATCCATCAAAATTATAAGAGCCATAAATACCTGCTTTAATTGAAGAATCTAAGTCAAAGAGTATAGTTCCCTTATATTGTTCGTCAATCTTATTTCCTTCTGCAATAAGCTTAATCAATTCATTTGGAACTATTATATTGGATTTCAAATTACCATTTGTGACAAACCCAAATCCGAAATTAAATATATGTACAATAAAATGCCCTTCAAGATCATTTATTGTATCAAATAATAAATCATCCCCATTTAAAGCTTTATTTATCTCCTCTAAATCTAAAGTAAGTTTTTCTGAATTAAATAAACTAAATATTTCGATACCTCTATAGAGATTTTGGTAAATAAATATATTTGGGGATATTTCTAATTCAAAAAAATCTCTTTTGCCTGTTGCTTCTAACAAAGAAGGATTTAAATAACTATCAAATGATCGTAAAGAGTCTGACATAGTCATAATAGAAATAACCATTACCATAATAGAAACAATTATAATTTTCTTCATTCATTGTAAGCACATGATACTCCATCCTCTATAGGTTTGAGATCATGTGCATTCCCTCCTTTCAAATAAAAATGTTTTGACTTTACTAATCAATATCAGTTTCTTATAACTGGCACTTCTATGAATTATAGTACCTTCTAACTTTCTTAACTACTTTAGCCTTGGCCATCTTTCAACAGTTTTCTAACCTTACTTGGTTTGCATGGCATTAATGATTTACCATGCCGATTTAATACATAGACTAGCATAAAGTCCATCTCCTGTGGTAGATGGCTGACAGTCTACCCCTCTTTTAGAATTTTAAATTTCAATAGGAATGTTTATATCAATTCCAAGATCCATCCAAATAATATATTTTACTTCACCATCTAAATTTAATTCATAAATAAATTCGTTACTGCTTTCTGGTAAGTATATCGAAATTAGAAAATTGTAAGGAATTATTTCTTTAATTTCTTTGAGAAAATAGTTTAAATCAAAAACTACTGAATCTTCTTTAAAAATAATATGTTCAATTGGCTTTGAATCAGTCTCTCGTTGTTTGTTGACTTCCCATCCCCGGATGTTTATCTTAAAAAACAAACCTGTCGTATTTAGATAATCCATATATACTTTTAGAGAATTAATACCATTGATTATATCTTTCATATCATCCCCAGAATCTTTTTTTCTTCTAAATATGTCTTCTTCACCTATATCTGCCTTGTTACTATATAATTCAATATCTTCAGTAGTAGTAAATTTAAAAGGAAATTCAAAGGTCATCGCTATAGTTGTATTTTTACTTACAGAAAATCCTTCTTCAAATTTTATCGACATTTCTTCTATCTTAATGTCTTCATGTGTATTAATAAGGTCTGATAAATCAACTTCTTTATTTTGTTCTACTTTCAAATTATTCTCATTACAGTAAGTCAAGGTTGCTTCTATAGAAATTCCTTCAGCTTCTTTTATTAAAAGTGTCGCTGGGAGAGAAATAAAATTGATATATTTCAAAATTCCTAAATCAATTTCAGAAAATGAAAGTAACGATGTTGGAGAATCTGAAGATATTATATTGTATGTACCTTGTGAAATTTGTTTAAAATCTTCTTTTCCTAGCTTTTTTAAAATTTCGCCGGCGTTAAAAATTGATACTTCTATCGAATAAGTCAGTGGATAATTTGAAGTTCTAGTTAATTGAGCATAAGGTTGAAAACTCTCCTTTAAAGTGTTTTCAATTGTTTCAATATCTATCAAATCCATAAGCAAAATAACGTCCTTTGTTATAGGAGTTTGAATTGACGGAGAAGCCTTTACTTCAATCTCTTTAAGCGAGCAAGATGAGGCAAACAACAAGGCTACAAGGACTATTATAAACACTAAATTATTTTTTTTCATTATTCTAATCCCCAATGAATTAATATTTATTAATTTTATCATATACCTTTAATAAATTTTCATAAATATTAAATAATGTACAGGTTGTTATTAATAATAAAAAGATGATATAATAAAACTAATTATACATTAAATTTAATGCTACTTAAACTAAATTAATCTTTCAACATTCAACTATTTTTAAATTCTTTTTTGCTTTACTATATTATATGTGGGGGGTATTTATATGTGTAGAAGAAGGTTTTTATTTATATGTATTTTGATCGCTGTTTCTTTACTTTCTTTTTCTAATTCATTAGATTTTGCAGGAGGTTCTGGAAGTAAAGATGACCCATTTTTAGTATCAAACTCAGATCAACTACACAACATACGAAACTATTTAGATAAACATTATAAACAAATTTGTGACATCGATTTAAGTACTTATGAGGATTGGGATCCTATTGGAAGTAACACTTCTCAGTTTGTCGGGACTTATAACGGAAATGGCTATAAAATAACACATTTACAAATGAACAAACCTACTGACAAACCGAAAGGCGATATTGTTGGTTTGTTCGGATATATATCAGGTAATTCAAAAATTGAAAATGTTTGTCTGGAAAATGTAAGCATATCAGCAAGGGCAGACGTTGGAGGACTAGTTGGGTATGTATATAGCGGCACTATAAATAATTGTTCTGTAAGCGGTAATATAGTTGCGGATAACAACGTAGGCGGTTTAGTAGGTGGGAACTTTACAGGCATAATAGAATTGAATAGAACAGATGTAACTATTCAAGGAAAATCACATATTGGCGGACTTGTTGGTCATAATAGAGGAAAAATAATCAATAACTGTGCTTCTGGAGATGTACAAAGCGACATATATACAGGAGGTTTGGTTGGATATAACAGAGGCGAAATAGAAAACTGCTTCTCAACTGGTAAGGTAAAAGGAGAAAATTTTTCTGGAGGACTTGTTGGATACAACGTGGGAGGTATTATTAAAAATTGTTACTTCATAGGAGAGGTTACAGGTGTGAGTAAAATAGGTGGGTTAGTTGGAGAAAACTCTCTGGGAGGAATAATTGAAAATTGCTATTCAGCTGGAAATGTTTCTGGTATTACCTACACAGGTGGTCTTGTCGGAAACAACAATAGCAGCAAAATAGAAAATAGTTTCACTTGTGCAAATACAATTGGGAATAACTTGGTGGGAGAGTTTGTAGGAGTTGGATCAAAAGCCGAACTGGGAAAAACGGAACCAGAATTAATGACCAAAAAAGATACATTCAAAGACTGGGATTTTTTGAGTATTTGGAGTATTGAGGAAGCTGAAACTTTTCCTTATTTCAAATGGCAAAAAGAAATATCGCATAATTATCCTTTAAAATAAATTTTGATTGAAATAATAGAAATAGGGCTGACGTTTTTGTCAGCCTTTTTTGCTTGTCACTATTTTATCTATCTTTTTTAAGGTATTGATACAAAATATCTTTTTTTAGTTTCTGGGCTTTTTCTTCTCCTGCTAGATACTTAATTATCTCAATTGCAAAATCTACTGCTAACGCGGGCCCTCGTGAAGTTATTATATTTTTATCTCTAACAACAGGTTTTTCCACATATATTCCGTCTTTCAATTCATTTTCAAATCCCGGATAAGAAGTCACTTGTTTCCCTTTTATTACTCCAGCCTTTGCAAGAACTATTGGTCCAGCACATATTGCTGCAACAAGTTTGCCTGCTTCATTCATTTTTTTTACGATATCTATAACAAAATGATTATCCCGTAGTCTTTCTGAACCAGGCATACCACCAGGAATAATAACCGCATCATATAAAGATACATCATTTAACTCGTCTATTTTTTTATCTGCTATAACCGTAATTTTATGAGATCCTTTCACTTTGTTGTCATTTGTTATCGATACAGTATCAACTTCTATCCCTGCTCTTCTCAGATAATCTACCACTGTTAATGCCTCTACTTCTTCAAATCCATCAGCTAAAAAAACTAATGTTTTCATATAACCACCTCCTCGTACATTTCTTGAAGTATCTAACCTTGTAAATTTTAATGCCAAAATTTAAATTTTGACCAAATACTATGTACCTTACATCAACGAAGATTTGAATTATATATAAACATTCAATCTTTAATATGTCTTATCCCACTACCAACGGGATGTGTAGTATCCCCTTTGTAACGAGGAATTAAATGTATATGCAAATGAAAAACCGTCTGTCCTGCATCATATCCAACATTTACCCCAACATTATACCCGCTTGGAGAAAACTGCTCATCAATAATTTTTTTGCATTCATTAATAAGTTGATATAAACTAACTATTTCTTCTTCAGTCGCTTCAAAAAAACTATCAAAGTGTCTTTTTGGAATTACAAGTATATGGCCTTTGCTAACCGGGTGTTTATCGTATATAGCAAAAGCTAATTCATTTTGCACAACTATATTATCTGGATTATCTTTTATATCACAAAAAATACACCGACTCATTAAATCAACTCCTTAACTCATTTTACCACATCAATATAATTATACTATATTTGAAAATTAGCATTATTGACTTTTCAACAAACTTAACGCTTTTTCATAGTCTCTTTTCTTTTCATATGTTGGAACTAAACTTCCTCCTGTAGCCCAGCACATATGACAACAGTTTTCTATATCTGAAAAATAAATTGGACCAAAAAATCCTGCGAAAGCAGAAGGTTCCAAGTATATATTTTCTTCATCAACTGATGCTTTTAAAAATGTGTATAGCCTTTTATCTTCTATTGTAAATACTCCATCAACAACCCTATCCATCATTCTCGTAGCTAGAGAAGAAGCTCTACCAACTGCCAAGCCATCAGCTTCTGTTTTATTATCTAATCCAAAATCGGTTACAGAAATTTTATCAAACAAACCTGTAACTAAAGCAACTAACATCGCTGGGGAATGGGTTGGTTCGGCAAAAAAGCAATGAACATTGTCTCCATAAACAAGCTTCAAACCAAAAGTTATACCTCCAGGAGAACCTCCAACACCACAAGGTAGATATACATACAATGGATGATCTTCGTCAACTCTTACATTTAACTGAGATAATTGTTGTTTAATTCTTATACCTCCAACCGCATATCCTAAAAACAAATCCTTAGAATTTTCATCATCTACAAAATAGCTGTTAGGATCCTCTTTTGAACGTTTCCTTCCTTCTTCTATAGCTACTGAAAAATCCCCATCATACTCAACTACTTCAACTCCTTTACTTCTTAGAAGTTCTTTTTTCCATTGCTTTGCATCTTGAGACATATGTACGATTACCCTAAAACCTATTTTGGCGCTTATAATACCTATACTTAAAGCCAAGTTTCCTGTACTTCCAACTTGCACTGTATAATTTGAAAAGAACTTTTTGTACCTTTCTTCCGATAAAACACTATAATCATCTTCAATAGAAAGCATACTATTTTCTATAGCTAACTTCTCGGCGTGTTTTAACACTTCATATATTCCACCTCTTGCTTTGATTGACCCAGCTATTGGAAGCAAATCGTCTCTTTTTAGAAATAGTTTACCTTTTATTTTTCTTGAATAATCGCATTCAAGCCTCTTCTTCATATTATTAATTTCATAAATTGGAGATTCTATAATGCCGTTCCTAACTTCTGGAAACTCTTTTCTAATATATGGTGCAAATCTTTGTAACCTAGCTTCTGCATCAATAACGTCTTCATATGATATAGGTAAATCATCAAGAATGTCGTTAAACTCCTTTTTATTATCATTTATCCACAAAACTTCTTCCGATGACTTTATTTTAGAAATTAATATAGGATTTTTTCTCGAACTAAAAACGTTGTTCATTTTTGATCTCCTTTGATTTTTTATGAGTTATTTTGATACTAATTATAAAATAATTATGGCTTTGTTAAAAACTAAAACTCTCTTTTCCACATATCATAAGACGGTGCGCTTTCTTTTTTTAACTCTATTAATAAATATTATACCCGCACGATATAAACAATCTAAAACATTATTTGTTACAAAAAATGTTGATGTTTTTATAGTTTAGCTTAATATTATTTTTTTCACAATTTCTTATACGAACTGTCGTGATATAATTTATTTGTTTAATAACAAAATAAGTAATTTTTGTTTATTATTGATTTCATTCGCAAAGTAGAGGGAGAGATTTTATATGAAAAAGTATGTTACTATTTTTATAGTAGTATTTTTGGCTTTTTCGATATTTAGTCAATCATTATTTGATATTACTTCTATTGAGCAAGGTACAGAAAGATTAAAAGCATATGAAGAATTGGTAGAACAACTAATTGAGATAAAAAATGAAGAAGACAATTTAAAAAGGTTAGAATTGTACGACAAGTTTTTTGAAGAAATAACGTTAGAAAGACCTATTAAACTGGAAAAAGGTGTTGTTACAAGAGTAATAGATGGAGACACGGTCGAGATTGAAATCAATGATAAAATATATAAAACAAGATTTATCGGAATAGATACTCCCGAAAGTACTACAAAAATTGAACCTTTTGGTATGGAAGCTACACTTTTTACTACTAAAAATTTATTAGGTAAAACTGTATATCTTGAAAAAGACGTTTCAGAAACGGATAGGTATGGAAGACTTTTGAGATATATTTGGATGGAACCACCTAAAGAGATAGATGACTTTGAAATACGAACAAAAATGTTTAATGCAATTCTTTTACTAAATGGTTTCGCAAAAATTTCAACATTTCCTCCAGATGTCAAATATGAAGAATATTTTTTAACTTATTCAAAAGAAGCTCAAAATAATAATTTAGGATTGTGGGCTTTGAGTAAAGAAATAACCAGTGAATTTACTAATGATGCTACTTTAACAGATTCTTCAACATTTACACAAAATGTTTATGTTGATCCCGACGGAAAAGGACTCATAAAAGGAAATATCAACTCTAAGGGAGAAAAGATCTATCATATGCCTGGAGGATTATATTATGAACAAACTATTCCTGAAATATGGTTCAAAACGGAACAAGAAGCCCAATCTGCTGGTTTTAGAAAATCAAAAAAATAAATAAATATGAAAAAATTAGTAATTTCATTTTTTATATAATTTCTGGATTTTACCTCTTGTGTAAATTTTGTTTAGTAAAATATCTCATAATTAAAATAATTTTAAAAAATGCCTTGGGGTGACAGTTTTGATTAGTTTAGCCAAAAAGATAACGCCAAAGTTAAAAAATCTTATATTAGAAGAAATTACAAAAGATGAGACTATTTCGCTACAACTATTTCTTAGTTTCATAGTCATTAAGGTTCTAGAGGCAAAAGGCCTAATAAAAAAATCTATGAGGATTTTTGAAGATGACGTCAAAAATCCTAGTCTTTTATCTAAATACCTTTACCTAATTCAAATATTACATAATAATTTTAATAATTTTGATGCAATTTTTTCTATAATTCATAAGATTACAGAAAAAAACCTAAAAAATATAGTTTTTTTATTTAAAGAAACATCCGATGAGAATTGGAATAACGAAGAAATAATATCTTGGTGTTATGAATACTACAATTATCCTTCTGAAAAAAAAGCGGTTGATAATTCACAATTTTATACCCCAGCATGGATAGTAGAATTTCTGATAGAACATACCTTGACTAAAAATTTTGTAGATAAAAATAATATCTCTATCGAAAAAATTAGGATAATAGATCCTGCTTGTGGCTGTGGAAACTTTATTATTCAAATATATGATGCATTAAAAAATATATATTTATCTAAAGGTTATGAACCTAAAGAAGCTTCAAAAATGATAATTACTCATAATTTATATGGTGTAGATATAGATGAGATTGCTGTTGAAATAACAAATCTGATTTTAAAAATAAAAGCAATGGAAGACGGTGTATTAAAAATACGGGAGACAAATTTTGTTTCTATTCCAAAATTAAAGTCAGGCCACCCACTCTTTAAAAAATTAGAGGTTATGGGAAGCTTGATTACTCAATCTGATCTTAAAATATTAAAAAAAATGAATATTCAAGATAATTATCTTTCAAAATTAATAAAAATTTTAACTCAAAAGTACGATATTGTTCTAACCAATCCTCCATATCTTGATTCATCTGATTATAAAGATGATCTAAAAAAATATATAAATGAAGACTACAGGGATTTTAGAAAAAATCTATACTCTTGCTTCATAAAAAAGAATTATGAACTGCTGAAAGATAATGGATACATTGGAATGATAACTCCTCAAACATTTATGTTTATTAGTAGCTATGAACAAACACGTAAGTTTATTATAAACAACATGAATATAGAAAAATTGGTTCATTTTGGGTTAGGAGGTGTCTTCGATTCGGCTCTCGTAGATACAGCAATGTATGTTTTAAAAAAAAGTAAGAAAAACAATCCTGGTGAATATATACAACTCACTTCATTTAATGGAAAAGATGAAAAAAAGAAGATTTTAGATGCAATATGGAAAGACCAAAATCAAGACTTAATGAATAGATATGTATACAAAGTTGATAAAACTATTTTCTCAAAAGTTCCTCGATCCCCTTTTATTTATTGGATAAAACAAGACATAATTGATATTTTTGAAAATGCTTGTTTAGAATCATGCGCTGATGTGAGACAGGGAATCGCAACAGGAAATAATAAAAAATTTTTAAGATATTTTTGGGAAGTTAGAAAAGAGGATATCAGCTTTAACCATAAAAAAGATGGTAAAAAGTGGGTTCCTTATACTAAAGGAGGACCTTATAATAAATGGTTTGGCAATTTATGGTGGGTAATTGCCTTTGATGAGGAAAATTATAATATCTTAAAAAACATGGGAAACAATCTTCCTAATAGGAAATATTATTTTAAAAGAGGAATTACCTATACCATGACAACTTCCAAGGGGGCTACTTTTAGATATCTCCCGGAAAATTTTTTATTTGATTGTAAGGGAAGTTCTATATTTTTTCACGAGGATAAGTATATTTTTAGATTTCTAGGTCTGCTAAATAGTGCATTCTTCTCTTATTTAGAGAAATTTGTTGCTGGAAGTGTAGATCTAGAGGTTGGAGATCTAAAAAAATTACCTGTACCCACAAATATATTTATTGATTCTGAAAATATTAAATATCTTGAATTATTATCCAAAGTGAATATAGCAATAAAAAAACATAATACTCAAATTTATCCAACTGAGCTTCATTTTGATGAAACATTATTTTATGAACCTTCTAAATTCCATCTCTATTTACATACCAAGAATGCACTTGATACTTACTTGTTACTATCTAATGGTTTAATAGATATAATTGTGTTTGACTTGTACAATCTATCACCTGATAGTATCAATGAAGTATATCAAAGCGAAGGAATTCCTTCTGCATTTTTTGCTTGTGAAAAAAAAGTTTTTGACAAGCTCCCTCCGTTGGCATCTTTATTAGATGAAAAGGATATCAACGAACTCTTGTTAACTAAAGAAGATCTTAACAGTGTTGAATTTTTTATAAAAAAATTTTATAAAAACAACGTTCATCGTTTTGAAGTTATTTCTTGTGAAAAAAAAGCTCTTCCTGAGGAGTACTATAACAATTATGTCGAAAGTTTGAGCAAAAAAACTTTACAAAACCCTGCATTAATTTTTAATCACATGAAAATTGCTGCGTCTGAATTAAAACAGATGGCTTGTTTAAAAATAGACAATGATATTAAAAATTACCTATTAGAATCCGAAGAAGGCTTTATTAGCTATGGCTTTTCAAACAAAAATGAAGAAATATTATTATCTAAAATTTTCAAAGATCGATTTTTGTTAGAAGATACAATAAATACAGATTTAAAAACTTTTATTAGAAAAGATTATTTTACATTTCATAATAAATTATATAAAAATCGTCCTATAGTGTGGAAGTTAGGAAACAATAATTTTGGTTTTTTAATCCACTATCATAATATAAATGAAAAAACCAAAAAGAACATCCTATCATTTTTAAAAAAACAAAATGATAAATCTAAAGAAATGACAACATTTACAAAAAAAATACAATTGATAGATTTTAATATTAGGATAGATGATGGTATTTTGATTAATAAAGAAATATTCTACAACATTTTTTAAATAATAACTTACTAAATGAGGTGATGAAATTGAATCCACCTGTTTTTTCAAAAACTTTAAAGAAAGCTCAAGCAGAATTCAACAAGATTCATAATTTTTTGATAGGGGATCCTTTAGTAAAAGAAACACTTTTTACTTCTGATTCTAGACTATTTAAGGCTTTAAGAATCATTAATATTTTCTTTTCTTTTGTAGTATTTATTCCCATAATCGCCACTATTTGGGATTTTAACCTTCCTCATTTTCTAGGATATCTGTTATGTGCATTTGGAGTTTACTTAACATGGGTATTTGAATGGACTACAAAGTCTCCCATACTCGAAGAAATAAGAACTTTTACAATTATACAGATTTCTCTCCACGGCGTATTCGGAATGTGGCTTGAATTTTACAACAAATTTGAAATATACGATTTCATCTTACATATAACTGGTGGCATGTGGTTAGTATTTCTAATTTTTCCTTTAGTAATTGGTATTGAATTACTTTCCGCTGATTCAAAAAGCCCATTTTTTTCATTTAAGATTATAATCATAACTTTAACAATCGTAACTACTTTAGGGGTTTTTTGGGAAATTGGAGAATTTATTTCTGATCTAATTTTTAGAAATTACCCTGGATACAGGCTAGCTCAAGAAGATAGTCTTTTTGATACTATGACCGACTTTATAGCTAATCTTATTGGCACGATAACGGGTTTGGGAGTTTTTTGGATGACTCTCAAAAAGCTCAATAAATCCAGGGATATGGACTCATTATTTGAAAGAATGGGAAAAGCCTTAAAAGATTATGTAAACCAAGAATAACTATAATTGAATCGATAAATTTATTATTTTATTAATAATTCCTATAAATATGCTAAAATATACTCAAATCTGCAAAAAATGGAGGCGAATAGAGTTGAACAGTTGGACTTTGGGATTTATTGAAAAATCATCTTGGGGATGTACTAAAGAAGGAATACCTATAGACTTGTTTACTCTTTTAAATGAAAATGGACTTATGATGAAAATTACAAACTATGGAGCAACGATAGTGAGTTTATATGTTCCAGATAAATTTGGATCTTTATCAGATATTGTACTAGGCTTTGACTCTCTTTCTGACTATGAAAAATATTCTCCTCATAACCCCTATTTTGGAGCAACAATAGGTCGTTATGCAAATAGGATAGCTTTAGGACAATTTTCTTTAAATAATAAAATTTATTCTTTAGCTCAAAATGACGGATTAAACCATCTTCATGGAGGAATAAAGGGATTTAACAAACAAGTTTTTACCGCTATTCCAATGAAAACCTCAGAAGGGCCTGCAGTACGCTTAAAACGATTAAGTCACGATGGAGAAGAAGGATATCCGGGTAATTTACAAGTCAGTGTAACTTATACTCTGACTAATAATAATGAAGTCAAAATAGATTATTGCTGTACTACAGATAAGCCTACAATAGTTAATTTAACTAATCATAGTTATTTTAATTTATTGGGAGAAGGAAAAGAAAACATTTTGGATCATGAAATAACTATTTTAGCTAACAGATATACTCCTGTTGGTAAAGATCTAATCCCTACAGGAGAAATCATTGATGTTCGTGGAACCCCTTTTGATCTAACACAACCAGTTACTCTAAGAACTCAGCTTGAAAAGTTTTCTAATATTTCTTTTAAAGGTTATGACCATAATTTTGTTCTAAATAATGACCAAGATGGCAAGTTAATACTTGCAGCAAGAATAAAGGAACCTACCAGTGGAAGAATTATGGAAGTGTATACTACTGAAGTTGGAATTCAACTTTATACAGCTAATTCTGTCAATACTTTCGGAAAGGAAGGAAAACACTACGGCCAATATTCTGGAATGGCTATAGAAACACAGCATTATCCAAATTCTCCTAACAATCCCAATTTTCCTTCTGTTGTTTTAAATCCAGGTGATACTTATTCGTCTACAACTGTCTACAAATTTTTAAAAGAACATTAAAAAATTATTGTGCATTTTCTTAAATAATTTAAGGCCCCTTTCTGCGGGGCCCTAAATTTGTTTATTTCAATTTATAGCTTTTATCATTAATTTATTGATTAACTTTATAAATCTATCTATATCCTCTATTTCCAATCCTTCAATTAATAAAGACTGATCATATAACAATTCAGCATATTCTTTTAATTCTTCTGATTCTGGATTTTCTTGAAAGATTTTTTCCATTACTTTAAAAATTTCATGGTTTGGATTCAATTCCAAAATCTTTTCTGCTCTAAATGGTATTTGCTCAAAATTCTTAAGAGTTTTTTCCATATTTAAAGAAATAATCTCATCTGCACTTACTATACAAGCCGGAGATTCTTTTAACTTATCAGTTAATCTTACTTCTTTAACCTTCTCCCCTAAATGTTCCTTAATTTTATCTAACAAGTTCTTACTTTCTTCTTCTTTTGATTGAAAATCATCGTCTAATTTTATATCTGAACTACTAATAGATTTAAACTCTTTTCCTTCATAATCGTGCATTAATTTAATTAAAAATTCATCTATTTCATCTGTTAAATAAAGAACCTCATAATCTTTGTCTTTATATACCTCCATTTGAGGTAAATTATCAATGGTTTTTTTATCTTTTCCAACAGCGTACAGTATATAATTCCCTTGATCTGCTTTCATTCTATTTACATATTCATTTAGAGTTATCTTATCTTGAGAAGAAGAACATTCAAACAAAAGGAGATCTTGTATTTTTGATTTTTCATGTATATTTTGGTATAATCCCGCTTTTAAAATAGGTCCAAACTCTTTCCAAAATTCCAGATATTTTTGTGGTTCTTTCTCAAGAATTGATTTTAAGGCATCTATAATCTTTTTTTCAATATTCTTTTTAATTATTTCTAACTGTTTGTTTTTCTGAAGTATTTCTCTAGAGATATTTAATGAAAAATCAGGCGAATCTATTAACCCTCGAACAAAAGAAAAATAGTCTGGAAGTAATCCTTCACAATTATCCATTATAAATACATTTTTAGAATATAATTTTAAACCTTTTTTATATTCTTTAGAATAAAATGCAAAAGGAACCTTTGAAGGAATGTATAATAAAGCTGTAAATTGTATTGACGTGCCCTCTGCTTTAAAGTGTATTACTTCTAAAGGATCGTTCCAATCATAAAAATTTTCCCTGTAAAATTGCTTATATTCTTCTTCTGTGATTTCTTCTTTATTCTTGACCCATAAAGGTACCATCGAATTAAGTGTTTTATCGGTGATTTTTATGATTCCTTCCTCGGTCTCTTCTTCCCATTTTATTTTTATAGGATATTTTATATAATTTGAGTATTTTTTAATTAAATTCTGAATTTTATATTGATCTAAATAATTCTCTTCCTCTTCTAAATCTTTCTTCAAAAATAAAATAACCCTAGTTCCTCGTTCTTTTTTATCAATTTCTTCAATTGTATAAGTTCCACTTCCGTCAGATTCCCACCTAACGCCTTTTTCTTTGTCCCATCTTCTTGTTTCTACAGTAACTTTATCAGAAACCATAAAAGATGAATAAAATCCAACTCCAAACTGACCTATAAGACTAATAATCGCATTTTCTGTTTTAGCCTCTTCAAGTTTATCTAGAAAAGCCTTGGTCCCCGATTTAGCTATAGTACCTAAATTCTCTATTACTTCTTCATAAGACATTCCTATTCCATTATCTTCTATAATAAGGCAATTATTATCTTTATCTATATCTATTCTTATTTCTAACTCTCTATCTTCTCCCAAGACACTTGGGTCTTTTAAAGAAATAAATCTCATTTTATCAAGTGCATCAGAAGCGTTTGACACTAATTCTCTTAAAAAAATATCCCTATGTGTATATATCGAATTAATCATCAAATTTAATAATTGCTTTGTTTCAGCCTGGAATTCTTTTACTTCAGACATCTTCTATCTCCTCCTACTTTTTTTATTATTACTTACTTTAGAAATTCTAAAATCCGTATATATATATGTTTCGTATTTGATTTTCTACAAAATATCCTCCATACTTCTAATCCTTGACTTTTGTACATTTTAAAGTTTCGATAACTAAAATTACAATTTTTTCTATAATTTGTATATAGTAATTTTAGGCACTTTGCGATATAATATTCAATAAATCTGTTATAATTTCATTGAAAATAGGAATTCTTTCTATATGTGTAGTATTTAATCGCAAGATTAGGTACTTGTAGTATTTAATTCTGTAGCAAAAATGACGTTTAATCATTCTTAACTCCAAATTGCTAATGTTATTATAGCATATTTTTTAGTTGTTTCTTAAAATTTTTAGTTAGTTTCTTTATTTTTTAATTTTTGTTTTACAAATATTTAATATGAAAAAATTGATTTTATTGTTTAACATGTAGAATTTTTCCTATTAATTTGATAAAATAAAGAGTAGCAAAATTAATTATCTCAGGAGATGATTCTGTGTTCACTCTGAAATTCGCCTTGCGGAATTTCATAAAGAAGTGGGAACTTACAATTCTATTGATTATCGGAGCGATAATTCCCTCTCTTTTAACTGTTTCATCCCTCTCACTTAATGATTCTATCCAAGCTTATAAATATTCTCAAATTGAGAAAAATTTTGGGGAAGCCGACGCTTATATTGCTAATAATAAATCAAGCCTATTTTTTTCTTTTCCCCTATCTCAAATGATTTTAGATAATTTACAAGAAAATAAAAATGTTAATAATATTCTTGCTGTTTCAGAAAATATGGGGAGAATAGAAAAAGATAATAATTTTCTGGAAATTTTAATCATTGCTGCTAAAGAAGAGGACCTTATCTCTTTTGTTGGAAAAGATATAGGTTTAAAACCTGGAAAAGTAGTGATAAGTAACAGTATTGCTGAAAAACTTTCTATTGGTCTAAACGATAATGTAACCGTTCATATGGCTGGCGGAAGTAAAAACTTAGAGGTTGCATATATAGGAGAAAATGGTTTTCTCAATTACAAAGGCGATTTGGGACAATATCCTGGAACAGCTTTTGTTTGTATTGAAGATTATGCCAATAGTCTTATTTTTCCTTCAAAAGCTTACATAGATTTTGTTGACATAGACAAAATCAATGTTGAAGAACTAAGCTTATCACCAAACTTAGAAATAGTATTTTTGAAAGATCATTTTTTAAATTCACCAATAAACGAGGCTCTTGGTTATATAATGTTTTCTTTTAATTCCTTTGCACTTTTAGCAGGTATAATTTTAATAATAGTATTCGGAAACAGTTTAGCTAATGAACAAGAGAAAAATGTAGGTGTGCTTAGAATTTTAGGTTTAAAGAGAAATAAAGTAATGTTTATCTTTTTTATTCAAACGTTATTTTATTTTGGTTTTTCTTCTATAATAGGTTGCATATTAGGAGGTCAAATTGGCGAGCACCTTTTAAATAAATTAGTTGTCATTGCTAATAGTATACCTTATGATTCTAGAGGAGGATTTACTTTGCCTCCATTTGTTGTAAGCTCAAAAACAATTGTTATTGGTATGTTAATAGGCATAATAATTCCTCTTATTATATTTATAAAAAAAGGTATTGAAATTACTTTCAGTTCCCCTATTGATTCTTTAAGAAAAGATATAGAAGAGTTTATTCCCCATCGTTCTATTAACTGGCTAAGTTTAATTTTGACTATTATAGGTATTACAATCATTATTTTTTTTAAAGAACTAGATATATTGGGTTTGATTTTTTTATCGTTAGGTATAGTCCTTTGGCTGAAAAATCCTTATTTAAACGTAGCTATATCTATCATATTTATGATATTAAGTAAAACAATATTTAGTATAACTACAAACACACTCTCCCTTATTTTTGTATTTCAAAGGGTAGTGTTACTAATAATTAGTTGTATCTTATTTTTTACTTCAATTATACCTATACTAAAAAAATTATCAAAATCATTTTTCTCAAAAAAATCTTTGCCTTATCTTTTAGGATTCTCTTATGTTGAAAGATTTCCTATAAGGGTCTTGCTTATGTCTCTTATGTTTGGTACTGTAATTTTTGGTTTAATAGTAATTGCGTCGGTACCTTCAAACTTGGTAAAATTTGTTGATTCATATACAAGTCAAGGATTATTTGGATATAATTATATTGTCGTTTCAAATCCCATCAAAAGTTTTGGAGATAGCCAAGAGCTTTATGTTCATGAAGGAATAATTCACCCTTCTAAAGTAAATGTTGCTATGTTAGATTCTGAATTAGTTGTTTTTGTAGACGATACTTTCCTTGAAACTGTGGAACTTCCTTTTGAAGGTAATCCTCAGTGGAGAGAAGAATTAAAAAAACCTGGATCTGTTATTTACGGTAAGTTTGATGCAAATGAAGAAATTCCTGATAAAATAGAGGGGGTGTTAAGCTCAATATTTCCTCTAGGTGGAAATATCAGAGCTTCTTATAATGTAATAGGATACTTTGAGTTAAATGATATTGTAATCCCCATAAAATATGTTACTCATGTCAATAATAAACCAGCAAATATAAAAGGCCTTGAGATACTCTTAGGAAACGTTAATGGCTCGGGTATTGACATAATTAATAAAAGTTATATGTCAAATTTTGATTATCCAATTTATCTAGATGATATTCTTAAAAATGTTTTTAATGGAATTGATAATTTTATTTCTTTAACAAGTAGCATGCTTTATCTTGGTTTAATTAGTGGTTTTTCTGGACTAGCATTATATTCATTTAGGTCTTGTAAACTTAGAAGTCGAGTGATTGGAACTTTGATAGCTATTGGAGCGAATTCTAGAGACATAATTCACGGTTTCATGATTGAAAACTTTACTATAGTATCAATTGGATCTCTAATAGGTTTATTTGGAGGTTATCTGGTTGCTAAGGATCTTGTTTTTTCGATATTCAAATTTATGGGATCTATTACCTTTTATTTTCCTACTGTAAAAGTATTTATTATCATTATTTTAGTTTATTTGATTTCTTTTTTTACTTTATTGATACCCTCTCGACAGGTATCAAAAATATCACCTGCAGAAAGCATGAAGGAGCTTGAATAGATGTATAGTGAAAATTCGGTTCTGATTAAAGCGATTGATTTGAACAAAATTTATAACGATAAACGTGTTAAAGTAGAAGCTTTAAAAAATGTTTCTTTGACTATTCATAAGGGGGAATTTATAGCTATTTTGGGACCTTCAGGATCAGGAAAAACTACTTTATTAAATTGTTTAGCTGCTATAGATTATCCAACAACAGGGGAAATATTTTTCAAAGGAATTCCTTTTCAAAACTTGAAAGAAGAGGAAAGAACTGCTTTCAGGGCTAAAAATATGGGGTTTGTGTTTCAGTTTTTTAACTTGGTACCCGTTTTGACAGTTTTAGAAAATGTTGAATTACCTTTATTGATACTCGGAAACAAGAATAAAGGCGCAAAAGAGAAAGCTTATGAGGTTTTAAAGAAATTGAGACTAGAAAGTAAAGCTGATAGATTTCCCTATGAGCTTTCTGGCGGAGAACAGCAGAGAGTAGCCATAGCAAGAGCAATCATTCATTCCCCGGAAGTTATTTGGGCTGACGAACCTACAGGAAACCTTGATTCTGAAACGGGTGAAAAAATAATTGATCTATTAGAACAAATCCGTGAGGAAAATGGTACAACACTTGTAATTGTTACTCATGACCTGAATATTGCTAAAAAAGCTGATAGGATATTATTTATTAGAGACGGTGTTTTAAAAGAGCATTTTGAGGTGGGCTAGTTATAAATCGTTTTTTCATATTTTTTTATATCAATTGCTTTTTCATTTAGGGGTTGTAGCGCAGCGGGAGCGCGTTGCCTTCGCAAGGCAAAGGCCGTGGGTTCGAATCCCATCAACTCCACCAAAATAAAAAACCTGGGCTATACTATTTTATAAAGTATAGCCCAGGTTTTTATTCTATCTTACAATAGCATTTATTGAGCGAATTCTCCAGATTCTTTGAGTAAAGTTTCCATAACTTCCACCATAGAATCATATGTTTCATCAATAGTTGCATAATCATTTAGGAAATTCGCAAATATCGTACTAATTTTACTTCTTATTTCATCCCAAGCAGCTGGTTTGGGATCGGGAATAGCTGTTTCCAGTTCATTAAGTGCTATGGTTGGTTTTACATCGTTAGCAGTATAAGCTTGCCATTGTGGGACATTTACTACGTCCCTTCTAATAGGAACATATCCCGTATTAATAGACCAATATACAACATTAACCGGATCCATTAAAAACTTAAGAAATCTCCAAGCTGCATCTTTTTGCTCTTGAGTTATCCAACTAAACATTATTAAATCAGTTCCAGCTATAGGAGAATGAGGAACACCATCTACAGAGGGGAGTGGTGCCCAAGATACTCCATGTTTACCCCTTGAAGATTGTTCTGCATATGTCAAACCTGCGACTGTTCCCATATATGCAGCAATTTCTCCAGCGCCAAAAGGTTGGTCTAAATAAGCATTTTGGAAGATAGCATAACCTGAATCTTTAAGATCCTTTATCAATTTTAATACTTCTTTGGTTTTTTGCTCATCCAAAATTATCTTATATTTTCCTTCTCCAACATATTCTAAAAATGTTACGTTGTGAGAATATAAAAATATTTGAAGATCATCAATAAACGTTCTTACTCCTAATCCATAAATATCTACAGTACCATCAAAATCTATATCTAAAGTTAAAGTTTCAGATACCTCCCATAATTCATCTATAGTTTTTGGTGGTTCTAATCCAAATAAATCAAAAAGGTCTGTGTTGTAATAATATGTATACACAGATTTATTAAATGGAACACCATATACTGTGTCTCCCCATGTGACCATATCCTTTAAAACAGAAAATATTTGATTTTCCCATGCATCCTTCATCTCTGGATCGTTTTCTATATATTCATTGAGAGGTTCAACTACATTTGAAAATAGATATTTTGCAGTCCAGTTTGCATAAGCTTGAGAGATTGCAGGAAGATCCGTCTTACTTCCTTGACTGTAAGCTGTTATAGTAGAAAGAAGTTTTTGGTTTAAGGCACTATAGTTCCCAACATAAATAGGGATAACTTGAATATCTGGATTCTCTTTATTAAATGTTTCAACCAAAGAGTTCAAAGTCTCTCCAAGCTGAGCACCCATAGCGTGCCAAAACTCTATCTTAACCTGAGAAACACCAAAAACACATAACGCAAGTACCATCACCATTAATACTACTTTTTTCAACAGACACACCTCCTATAAATGTAGAGTTTGTCTCTTTGTATCATATTTAAAAACTCTATAGTACGCTGTAAAACAAAATTCTATCCCTCTAATATTTCTTTTAAAACCTTAGTAATTTCTTGATTTAATTTATCAAGATCAGAATCATTACATATTTTAAAATCATATGGCCCAAATTCTTCTTCATATTGTGAATTTATAATATTTCTAGCCTTATTTAAGGGTAATCCTCTTTCTTTGTGAAGTCGTTCAATTCTTTTGTCTTTTGAAGCGTCTACATAAATAATTTTATCACACAGGGAATTTAATCCAATTTTGTATAGAAGAGCTGCATCTAGAATAATTATACCATTTTCCTTAGATAATTTCTCTATCTTTTTGCTAATTTGTTCATAAATTACGGGATGGACTATTGAATTTAGCTTATCCAATTTATTTTTATCTGAAAATACAATCTCACCCAATTTGTTTCTAGAAACATTCCCATTTTCGTCAAAAACATATTCACCAAAATTTTCTTTTATCTTATTTTTAATAAAAAAAAGGGTTAGGACTTCATGTCCAACCCTATCAACATCTATAATTTTAACATGTGGCACCATTTTTTTTATTAAATTACAAACAGTACTCTTTCCGGAACCAGCAGGTCCAGTTACACCTATAACCATATGTTAGATAATCACCTGCTTTTTACTTTTAGTTTGTTTTTCTACGTTGTCTCTTAATTCCTCATATCCCAACCTATTCATTAAAGCAAAAGTAACTTTTTTGCCCAACTCAACACCTGGCTGATCATAAGGATTTATCTCTAATAACTTTCCCATAACTACTGTTTGAAATTCATACGAAAAGAAAAATTGACCAATATTATATGGATTAGTTTGAGGAAAAATAACTTTTAAATTAGGTCTATTATTATGAGTTAAAGCATATTCGGTAGCAGCAAGTTCAGCATTTAAAAGTGTAGAAAGAGATTTTCCACCTAAGTAAGACAGTTCGGAAAAATTGTCATGAATTTTTGGAATAACAATATTTCTTTGAAAATTTTCTAATTGTAGAAAAGTTATTATTTTATCATAGGGACCTTCATTATAAAGCTGTACCTGAGAATGTTGATCTGTAGTTCCTAAAGCCTTTATAGGAGTTTGACCTACATTAACTACTTCTCCATTAACATTATATTTCTTACCTAAACTCTCCGCCCACAATTGGCGATACCAATCAGCTAAAAGGAAAAGCTTGTTTGAATACGCCATCATCACAGATATATTGTAACCTCTTTGATAATATAAATAATGAATCAAGGCGTTTAATGCAGCAGGATTTTCCCATAAATTTGGATTAGTTACTTTTTTATGCATATCTTTAGCACCATTGTATAAATCAATTATATCTATTCCACTTGCTAAAGCTGATAGTAAACCTACAGGTGTCAATACACTGAATCTACCGCCTATATGTGGTGGGATATCTAACGTTCGGATGCCCTCTTCTTCAGCTATCTTTTTCAAAACACCTCTTTGGGGATCTGTAGTAAATAAAAAGTGAGATTTTGGATCCAAACCATAACTTTCAACTATCCCTCTTGCAACTAGATAATTAGCCATTGCTTCTGCAGTGGTACCAGATTTTGAAATAACGTTAAAAAGCGTGGTCCTAGGATCTATTTGATCTAAATTAGAAGCAACGAAATCGGGATCAATGTTGTCAATTATGAATATCTTAGGTGTTTTTCGTATTTCTCTTGGCAACACATTATAATTCAAAGGATTAAGAGCTACTTGCAAGGCTTGGTTACCTAAAGCAGATCCTCCGATCCCTAAAACTACCACACTTTCAAAACTTTGAACCCAATTTTTAAGGTCCAAGACCCTGTCTATATATACTCTAGTAAAAGGTAAACTTAAAAATCCTGGATTTTCTTCAATTATTTTATTTACTATTTCTCCTATTATATCTTTATACTGATTTATTTCATCTTCATTTAGACCGTTTTCTATATTTGGCTGAAAAACATTTGAAAAGTCAAATTTTATTCCTTTCATCTTTGAGCACCTCCTCTTGAGTATTTAATACTCATTTTATAAATTATAAAGCCTAGTTTTTATCAATGTTTCAAAACTTATTTTTTAAAAAATAACTCATCATTTCTATTTCTAATTAACTAGTGTTTCCCCCTACTTATTCTAAAAAGAGCGACTAACTTTATTCTGTACCCAATATAATACCTAAACTATATATACACTTTTATATATTATAACACTATCTTTATAAGACTAAAATATTCTTTTTAATATTTTATTACACTCGCTATTTCAAAATTAGTCAAAGTTTGCCTTGGATTCAAATATGTAAGCTCAGCCAAACAAGCAACTCCAACAACAATTCCTCCCGCTTTTTCTACTAGTTCTATAATTGCTTTAGTAGTCCCGCCTGTTGCTAATACATCATCTACTATTATAACTTTTTCACCTTTATCTATAGCATCGACGTGCATCTCCAATGTTGATTTTCCATACTCTAATTCATAAGAAATAGAATACGTTTTATAAGGCAGTTTACCTGGTTTTCTAACTGGTACAAATTCTTTCTCCATTTTATAAGCCAAAGGAGCAGCAAAAATGAATCCTCTTGATTCTGGAGAAACAATACAATCAAAGTCCCATTCATCGATTAAATCTGATATTTTATCCAGCGAGATTCTAAAAACTCTCGGATTTTTTAAAAGAGGGGTAATATCTTTAAAGATAACTCCCTTTTCTGGAAAATCTGGTATATCTCTTATCAACCTCTTGATTTCGTTTATTTCAGTTTGCATTCAGTTTCCTCCTATTTGCTAAATCATAAATTTTAGTATGCTAAAATATTGTTTCTTTCTGCTCAAAATTTTTATGCCATTTCCAAGCATCTGAGATAATTTTCTCTAATTCCGGACTTTTTGGGGTCCATCCTAAAACTTTTTTTGCTTTTTCACATGAAGCCACTAAAACTGCAGGATCCCCTGATCTTCTTGCAGCAATCTCATATTTGATATCTTTCATAGTTACTTTTTTAGCAGTTTCTATTACTTCCAATACAGTAAATCCTTTTCCATTACCTAAATTAAAAACGTCTGATTTATTATTAGATTTCATCCATTGCATTGCTTTGATATGAGCATCTATCAAATCCATGACATGTATATAATCCCTAACAGGTGTCCCATCTTTTGTTGGATAATCGTTTCCATAAATATAAACTTTTTCTCTTTTCCCCAAAGCTGTTTGAAGCACTATTGGAATCAAATGCGTTTCAGGATCATGTGCTTCACCAATGCTTCCATCATAATAGGCACCTGCAGCATTAAAATATCGCAAAGCAACATATCTTATCTTGTTTAATCTAGAAAACCATTCCAAGACATTTTCTATCATAAGTTTCGATTGGCCGTAAACATTTGTTGGATTTTTGGGCTGATCTTCAGTTATTGGTATTTTCTCAGGATTTCCATATACAGCTGCACTAGAAGAGAATACAATATATCTGACATTATTTTCAGTCATAACATCAATCAAATTTAGAGTTCCACAAACATTACCCTTGAAGTATTTCATAGGGTCTTGCATCGATTCTCCAACAAGTGAATATGCAGCAAAATGATACACTTCTTCTATATCAAAATTATTAAAGACCTTTTTGATGTCCTCTTTGTTTCGTAAATCACCTTCAACAACCTCTACGCCTTTTACAGCCCATTTATGACCTCTTTCAAAATTATCAAATACTATGACTTTTTCGCCGTCTTCTTTTAATTTTTTTACAAGATGAGATCCTATGTATCCTCCTCCACCAGTAACAAGAATCATAATTCCACCTCTCTTTTACGCATTAGCTCTAATAGTTAATATGTATCCATCTTCAACAATCTCATCTTTACCAGCTAATTTCCAAAGACCTTTTTCTTTTAATTTATCTTCACTTCTATATTTCACTAAATCTTCGAATTTCATTACTTCTGCTCTAATAAAATTCTTTTCAAAATCTGTATGTATCTTACCTGCTGCTTCCTTCATAGTAACTCCTTTTTTTACCGTCCATGCCCTCACTTCATCTTCTCCTACAGTGAAAAAAGAAATAAGCCCTACATGATTATAAACTATTTTTGCTAACCTTTCAATACCTGGTTCTTCAATAGATAATTCATTCATAAACAATTCTCTCTCTTTTTCGTCTTCTAATTCGTTTATTTCAACTTCCATTTTTCCATCTAACTCCATGTAAGCAAAAAGTTGTTTTGCACATTCATCCATTACTTTTTCCTTACCTTCATATTTCTTTGTCAATAATTGATTATCATCAACATTTACACATACTACTGTTGGCTTTAAAGTAAACAAGGCTAAAGAACCTATTAGCTTTTGTTCTTCATCACTCAGTCCCATTTTTGATACAAATATACCTTTCTCTAAATTATCCTTTATTTTATTTAACAGTTCTTCTTCTTTTTCCTCTAAAAAAGAAACTTTTCCCTTCTTTCTTTGATTATCTAATCTAATCAATCTATTTTCAACAATTTCCAAATCACGAATAATTAATTCTGTTTCTAAAATTTCTAGTTGTTTTACGGGATTATCTGCACCTTCTGGCCACGGAACAGCTGAATTATTAAAAGCTCTCAAAATTATCAACAACGCATCAACATTTTGAATCATTTGAAAAATCCTTGACTTTTCCTTTGGATCGCCTCTATAATCAAAACTTGGTATATCTATAAAATCTAAGGTGGCATATACTATTCTTTTTGGATTATAAATTTTTGCAAGTTCATCCACTCTTTTATCTTTAATTTTTGCGGTCCTTTTCACCGCTTCTCTTTTATAACTTTCTTCAATTTCAGCATTAGTTAGAAGTTTAAAAATAGTCGTTTTTCCTGATAAAGCAAGACCAAACAAACCAATCTCCACTGCTATTCACCTCTTTTGAATTACAAAAAATATTAAAACGATTTTTTCTTCTCAAATAAAAGGAGGCAGAAGACATCTTAGCTTCTGCCAATTTACCTTTTGTTAAATTTATTATAACACAAATAAATCGAAAAAAGAATAAATAATCTAAATTTTATAAATTTATTCTTCTTCTTTTTTCACCATATTCCAAAAATTATCTAATTCTTGTAAATCTAGGTTTTCAAAATCTTCACCAAGACCCTCTATTTTTTCTTCCATTTTCTGAAACCGCCTTACAAATTTTTCTGTCGCCTTTCTCAAGGAAAACTCGGGGTCTATATTCAAAAATCTTGCTAAGTTTACCAAAGCAAATAATAAATCTCCAAACTCCTCCGCTATCTCTTCGTCATTTTTGGCTTCCTTAAGTTCCTTTATTTCTTCCTCAACCTTATTCCAAACATCATTTATGTCATCCCAATCAAAGCCAACTGTAGCTGCATTTTCTTGCACGCGTCTTGCTGAAGACAAAGCTGGTAATGCTTTGTTTATCTTTCCTACACGACTATATTTTTTTTCACCTTTTTCTTTGGCCTTTATTTCTTCCCAACGTGCATAAGAATATCCCTTTTCGTCCCCAAAAACATGTGGATGCCTTCGAATTAACTTTTGAATTAAATTTTCTATTACTTGAATCGTTGTAAATTCCTCATTTTCTTCTGCTATAACTGAATGAAAAATCACTTGTAATAAAATATCACCTAATTCTTCTTTCATTTTTGAATTATCTTTCTCATCTACAGCTTCTACAAATTCATATGCTTCTTCTATTACATACGATTTCAAACTGTCATGCGTCTGAACCTTATCCCATTCACAACCATTAGGCCCTCTTAAATCCTTCATTATTTGATAAAGTTCTTCAAATTTATCTCCTAATTGCATTTCTTTCCTCCTAAATATTATATTATATAATAACTTGAAAAATTATGAAACCAAGATTCTATAGATGTTTTGAATTTTAATTTTTTAAAAATACCTCCATAGTTCTAATACTCACTAATTATCTATACTTTTAACTTCTATGATACATGTAACCAAAAAGAGGAGTGAGGACTCCACCCTAGACCAATTATAAATTCAAAAAAAATTTTGAAAATCCTTTATAAGGATAATTATAGCACAGATACTTTTATTTAAATTTAATCACCTTCATTAATCAAATACAAATACTTTATATGCTACTTTTAATCATGCTTATTGAACTTTATAGTAATACTTGATATATTCTCATATTTATGATATAATTTCTTCAAAGAATAATGACCGACGGTCATTTTTTATTTTATAAGGGTGAATAATAGTGAAATATAATAAAATTGATAATAAAAAAGAAAAAAAGAAAAACTTGATAATGGATGCTGCGGAGAAACTATTTATACAAAAAGGTTATCAAAATACTACAATGACCGAGATAGCTAAGAAATCTAAGTTAGCAAAAGGTACTTTATACCTGTATTTTTCAAGTAAAAAAGATCTCTATTTTACATCTGTTGAGCGAGCTCTTAGAACTCTTAAAGAATTGATAGATGAAGGAATTAATAACTGTAAAAATGGCTTTGAAAAAGTTGTATCTATGGGAAAAACATATGTGAATTTTAGTATTAACTATGAAAATTATTATCGACTCATTTTGGATTACGAAACACAAGAAACAAAATTTGATGAATCAGATCCAAACGTTAAAAAGGCCTACGAAAAAAGCGAAGAAATATTTAATTTATTGGTTTCGTCAGTTACAGAAGGTAAAAATGATGGTTCTATTGATAAAAATTTAGATACAACAAAAATATCTATTGTATTATGGGCTGAAATAACCGGGCTAGTTCAGCAAGTTAGTCTTAGAAGAGATTTATACAAAAAATGGACTGCCTTGAACCCAGGTCAAATATTTGACTATTACATAGAAGTTACTCAGAGAATGTTATCAGCACAGAAATCATATTAATCTTAGGAGGTAGATTATGACTAAAGTTGTTGTAACTGGTATTGGAACAGTAAATCCTATTGCAATGAATACTAATGAATTTGTTGAATCTTTAAAAGAAATGGCTATTGGAATAGACTATATCACTCAATTTGATACATCTGATCAGAAAGTAAAAATTGGTGCAGAAATTAACAATTTTGACCCAGAACAATACCTTGATAAAAGAACAGCGAAAAGATACGATAGATTCCTACAGCTGGCTATAGCGGCAGCAGATGAAGCAATAAAAGATGCAGGTTTATTTGAAGAACAAAAATGGCGTGAAAATGCAGGTGTTGTTATAGGTTCGGGAATAGGGGGGTTCAAGACATTATATAGAGAGTTTCTTGTAATGAATGAAAAAGGTCCAAAATTTGTCAGTCCTTTCTTAATTCCCATGATGATAGCAGATATGGCCAGTGGGGTTGTTGCAATACATTACGGCTTAAAAGGTCCTAATTTTTCTACCGTTAGTGCATGTGCTTCTTCAATTCATTCCTTAATAACTTCTGTAATTCTTATACAAAGCGGAGAAATTGATATTTGTGTGACTGGTGGTTCAGAAGCAGTCATCGATCCTATGCCTATTGCAGCTTTTGCAAATATGATGGCACTTTCGCAAAGAAATGATGAACCAAAAAAAGCTTCACGTCCCTTTGATAAAGATAGAGATGGCTTTGTTATGGGTGAAGGTGCAGGTATTTTAATTCTAGAATCTGAAGAGCATGCAAAGGCACGAGGAGCAAAAATTTATGGTTACATAGAAGGCTTTGGAATGACTGGGGATGCATACCATATAAGTCAATCAGAACCAAATGGTGAAGGAGCTGCTAGGGCCATAAAAAGGGCTCTAGAAATGGCCCATTTAGATCCAACAGACATAGATTTAGTTAATTGCCATGCAACAAGTACCCCTGTAGGAGACACATCTGAAATAAGAGCGTTAAAAAGTATATTTGGGCAGCAAATTTCTAGACCTTTCATCCAGTCTACTAAGACACTACTAGGTCACACTTTAGGAGCTGCGGGAGCTATTGAATTAATTGCAGCTATTTTGGAGACTCAACATAATTTTATTCATGGAATGCCCAATTTAGATAACCCTGACGAAGAAATGATAAATCTTAACATACCAAAAGAAACAAAAAGTGTTAAAATTAACAGAGTTTTGAAAAATTCTTTTGGTTTTGGAGGCCATAATGCCTCTATCATTTTCGTCAAATATTAAAGGAGGAAGCTAACTATGTCTAAAAAAATAGGATTAGTTACTGATAATACCTGTGACATCGATTTAAAAACATTAAAAGAAATGGATATAGGTTGTGTATCCCTTTACGTAAAGCAACAAAATAAATTTGTAAGAGCTGTAGATATTGACGTAGAAGATTTTTACGATAGTTTGAAACAAAGCAATTATATTCCTGCAACTTCTCAACCATCCACGCAAGACTTTGAAAATGTTTACAAAGAAATGCTAAAAAAATACGATGAATTAATTTCAGTTCATATACCAGCGAAGTTAAGTGGAACTTATAATGCAGCATTATTAGCAGCTAAAAGTGTAAATGAAGAAAGAATCCATGTAGTAGAAGGCTACGAAACGACTTGGGGATTAGGATTTCTGGTCTTAGAGTTAAAAAAACTTATAGATTCCGGAAATTATGAACTTGACGAACTTATTAATTTTACTGAGCACTTCCATGAGAAAGTAAATGTTTATTTCACTGTTGGTGACTTAAACTATTTATATAAAGGAGGAAGAATAGGAAAAGCTTCTGCTTTTTTAGGAAGTATGCTAAACGTTAAACCTTTACTTCAACTTGCAGAAGGTGAGATTATTCCTGTTAAAAGAATAAGAGGATATAACAAAGTTATCAAAGAAATAACAACTGCAGCTATGCAAGAAAAAGGAAATGGTGATTTAAAAAATATTGCTGTAGTACATACTGGAAGTTTAAAAGTCGGTGGAGATTTACTGGATGAAGTAGTAAAACTAGGTATTCCTAGAGAAAAAATAATTTTTGAACCTATGGATATCATAATTGGAATGCACTTGGGCCCAGAATCTGGTGGAATTATAACCACTTGGGAGTGATTATTCTATGAATATTGATACAATACTAAAAATTTTGCCACATAGATACCCTTTTTTACTTGTTGATGGGGTTATCGAATTTAGTGATAATAGCATAAAAGCTTTTAAAAATGTAAGTATAAATGAACCTTTCTTCCAAGGCCATTTCCCAGATTATCCCATTATGCCTGGCGTTTTGATTATTGAAGGAATGGCTCAAACAGCTGGTTTACTTCTTTTAAACCAACAAGATGATCAAAAAGAAGGTATAATTCCATTATTTGCTGGAATTGATAAAGCAAGATTTAAAAAAGAGGTAAGACCTGGAGATAAATTAATTTATGAATTAGATGTTTTACAAAAAAAAGCTAATATTTATAAATTGAAAGGAACTGCTTTCGTAGAAAACGTAATTTGTGCGCAAGCGGAAATTATGGTGGGAATCAAAAAAAGTTAGCCGGAGGTGCTGAATTGGACTTATCAAACAATCGAGTTACTAAACTTTTAAAAATTAAATACCCTATTCTAGAAGGCGGAATGGCATGGGTAGGGACAGCCAAATTAGCTGCTTGTGTCTCTAATGCTGGTGGTCTAGGTACAATTGGATCTGGAAATATGGAAGCATCAATATTAAAAAAACAAATAGAAACCATAAAGCAATTAACTGATAAACCTTATGCTGTAAATGTAATAATGCTTAATCCCCACATTGATGAAGTAATTGATTTACTAATTGAAGAAAAAGTACCTGTAGTAGTATTAGGAGCTGGGAATTCTAGTAAATATATCACAAAACTTAAGCAAAATGGCATTACAACGCTAGCTGTTGTTTCTTCAGAAAATCTTGCTCTAAGGTTAGAAAATGCTGGTGTCGATGCAATAATTGGAGAAGGAATGGAAAGTGGTGGACACATTGGAGACGTTACAACGATGGTATTAATACCAAAACTTAAAAGTCTGCTAAAAGTTCCAGTAATTGCAGCAGGAGGTATTGCAGAAGGACGTGGAGCTTTGGCTGCCTTCGCTCTTGGAGCTGAAGCAATCCAAATGGGAACAAGATTTATTGCTACATATGAATGTGAAGCACATGAAAATTATAAAAGAAAAATTATTGAGGCTGGGATAAGAGACACCATAGTTACAGGATTAAAATTTGGCAATCCCGCCAGAATTATAAAAACTCCATTCGGTAAAAAAATAGCTAAACTAGAATCTTCTTCACCCCAAGAGGCCGAAGAAGCTCTTGTGGGAAGTTTGAAAAAGGCCTTTTTGTATGGAGATGAAGAAAGTGGCTCTTTCATGGCAGGCCAATCTGCCGGATTGATAAATGAAATTAAAAGTGTGAAAGAAGTCATCGATGAAATAGTTTTTTACCTAGAACAACATTAACTTGGGGGTGAGAAAAATGCGCTGTTTTGTCTTTACTGGACAAGGTTCACAATTTTTAGGAATGGGAAAAGACATTCTGGAGCTCAAACCCGAATACAATATTTACTTCGATAAAGTAAAAGAAAAAATAGGTATTGATATTAAACAAATAATTTTTGGTGACGACGAAAAAGAATTAACCCTAACCCAAAATGCTCAAGTAGCAATACTCACCATAAGTTACATGAAATATCTTTACGCACTAAGTCAAGGAATAATTCCTGATGTTGTAGCGGGGCATTCCTTAGGGGAATGGACTGCAATATTAGCTGCAGAAGTAATAAGTTTTGAAGATGCAGTTGAAGCTGTATATTATAGAGGACTGTATATGAGTGAAGCGATTGAACCTGGAAAAGGTGGTATGGCAGCAATTTTAGGTTTGGATTTATCAGAGATTGAAAGAGTTTTAAAAAACTATCCAAACGTCCAAATTGCTAATTACAATTCTCCTGCTCAAATAGTAATTAGTGGAGAAATGGAGGAACTTTTAATATCAATGGAAAAATTGAAAGAAAATGGAGCAAAAAAAGTCATCCCTTTAAATGTTAGCGGACCTTTTCATTCTAAGTTTTTAAAAGAAGCAGAAGAACGACTCAGACAAAAAATTGAAACTTTAATTTTTAATAAACCAAAAATTCCAATAGTTCAAAATGTGAGTGCAAAATTTGAAACGGATCCTGCGATTATTAAAGAAAATATAATAAAACAAATTACCGCTCCTGTAAGATGGATCGAATGCGTTGAAGAATGTATTAATAACGGTGTAGACGAATTTATTGAAATTGGTCCTACACAAGTCCTAACCAAATTTATTAAACAAATAAATAAAAACGTTAAATTAGTAAACTTTTAAACGAATAATGGGGGTGTACCCTTTGAAATTGAAAGGAAAAGTAGCAATTGTAACCGGCGGTTCTCGAGGTATCGGTAAAGAAATCTCTCGACTTTTCATAAAAGAAGGCGCAACCGTTTTTGCTTTGGCAACAGAAGATGTTCCTTTAATTGATTCTAATGAGACTAATGACTTTCCTGAAGACAAATTTTATTATTATAAAGCTGACATTACAGATGCAAAATTAGTATCACAAATAGTAAATGAAATATTTGAAAAAACAGATAAAATAGATATTTTAGTTAATAATGCAGGAATAGCAAGAGATAACTTTCTTGTTATAATGAAAGAAGAAGATTTTGATAAAGTTATAGAGGTTAATTTAAAAGGTACTTTCGTTATGACTAAAACAGTAGCTAGATATATGAGAAGGCAGAAATATGGTAATATAATAAATATGGCTAGTGTAGTAGGAATCGAAGGAAACATAGGTCAAACAAATTACGCTGCAGCTAAAGCTGGAATAATAGGAATGACAAAATCTTGGGCTAAAGAATTAACAATGAGGGGAGAAAATATTCGAGTTAATGCTATTGCACCTGGCTTCGTCCGAACAGGTATGACAAAGGATTTAAAGGAAGATCTGATAAAATATGTAATAGAAAATACATGCTTAAAAAGATTGGGTGAACCGGAAGATATTGCAAAACTTGCTTTATTTCTAGCTAGTGATGACTCTTCGTTTATAACAGGACAAGTAATAAGAATCGATGGTGGTTTAAGAATATAAAATCTAAAACAAAATTCCGAGTACTTAATTAAGTACTCGGAATTTTACTTTTTAATCTCTAAAATAAATGAAATACCTTGAATATAGATACAGTTATAACCGAAGTAACTGCCATTATTTTTATCAAAATATCTAATGATGGTCCTACTGTATCTTTTAGAGGATCTCCAACGGTATCTCCAACCACTGCAGCCTTATGGGCCTCTGTTCCTTTAGCTTCACCTTCAATTTCTCCAGCTTCGATTCTTTTTTTAGCATTATCCCAAGCGCCACCAGAATTTGCAGTAAATACTGCTAACATAGCAGCACTCAATGTAGTTCCAATTAATATTCCTCCAACAAAATCTGGTCCAAGGAGAAATCCGGCAATTATAGGAGTTAGAACAGAAATTAATGCTGGAACAGTCATTTGCCTTAAGGCACCCTCACTACTTATTCTGACACATCTTTCATAGTCAGGGTTTGATTTTCCTTCGGCCAATCCTGGGATTTCTTTAAACTGTCGTCTAACTTCATCAACAATCTTATTCGCAGAATTAACCACCGCATTTATCAAATATGCACTAAAAAAGTATGGTAAAGCTGCGCCAAAAAGCGCACCTGCAAGAGTTCGTGAATCAATTATATTTAAAAACATTATTGATGTTAAATGGCCAATTCCAGCGTCGCCTATCCCTGCTTGAGCATATATATATGACGCAAAAAGGGCTAATGCAGCCAATGCTGCTGAACCTATAGCAAAACCCTTTCCAATAGCAGCTGTGGTATTTCCTACAGCATCTAGTTCATCAGTAATCTTTCTAACCTCGTGCGGCAATTTGGCCATCTCACATATTCCACCTGCATTATCTGCAATTGGTCCATAAGAATCAACAGAAACAGTAGTTGCTACAAAAGAAAGCATTCCAATAGCTGCCATAGCAACACCATATAATCCTGAAATTTCAAAAGACAGAAGTATTCCTAACATTAACAGAAAAATCGGGACCAATACACTTTGCATTCCAAGTGCCAAACCCTTAGTAATAATAATAGCTGGTCCACCTTTACTAAACTCAGATAACTCTTTAGTTGGTTTATATTTTTCATTTGTGTAATATTCAGCAACAAAGCCCATAAGAATACCATCTATAATTCCTATAACCGCACCTATCCATGGTGAATAAATGCCTAATTTAAAACCTAAGCTTTGAAACTCATTACTAGGCATACCTTTCAAATAAAAAATAGAAAGGAAAAAAGTAGTGATAATTGTCAAAAATGCAGAGGTCATTAATGAGATATTTAATTCTTTATGAGGATCGTTAGAAACTCTCTTCACCACTACATATAGAATTCCTAAAATAGAAGATATTAATCCTAAAGAAACAAAATATATCGGATAAAAAGTAAGTTTCAACGTAGATTCATAAGATAATGCATTTGAGCCAAGAAGAAAATAGGAATATAAAATGAGAATTACTGAAGATATTATTGCGCCAACATAACTTTCTAAAAGATCTGCTCCAAGCCCTGCTATGTCTCCAACGTTGTCACCAACATTATCTGCAATAGTAGCCGGGTTTCTTGGGTCATCTTCAGGTAAATCTAATTCCGTCTTTCCTACTAAATCTGCTCCCATATCTGCTGCCTTAGTATAAATTCCTCCTCCAACCCTATGAAACATAGCAATTATGGAACATCCAAGAGAATAACCTGATACTGTCATAGTAAATGGAATATAACTTATTCCTAACCAGTTAACCTTGAGGGTTAGATTCTCAAAAGCAAGCTGATTTAACCAATTTCCGAATACTATATACACTATAAATAGTCCTAGAAGACCAAATCCAGCCACTGATAATCCTGTTACACTACCACCTTGAAAAGCAACCTTTAAAGCTTTTCCTATACTCTTTTCTGTTCTAGCTGTGTTACTTACACGTACATTGGCCTGTGTAGCCATCTTCATACCAAATCGTCCTGCCAAAGTACTCATAAAAGCCCCAATTAAAAATGCAACTCCCACATACCACTCTACAACTAAAGTCAAAATAATTGCAATAACTATAGCATAAATAGAAATAACCCTTGTTTCATAGTTCACGAAGGCATCTGCTCCAACTCTAATTGCTTCAGCTATATGCTTCATTTCAGCAGTCCCTTCATCAATTGCCACAACTTGCTTATAATTAATAGATGCAAAGATTAAAGCAACGACCGGAACTATTGCAAAAACCCAAAACATGCCCACTGCGTCACCTCCATTAGATTATTGGTAAAACTTTGTTCTATTTTTTACTTGTTTTTAAATACATGTTTATATTAAAAAAAATAAATATATAAGTATAAGGCTTTGCTTTATCTTTAAAAACAACTTCCATTATATAATATCATATTTTTATAATAAAATCATTCATGAAAGTATTAAATGAAAGGCATTTATAGTTAATTAAATTTGATTATATCAGTTTTTCTTTATAATTCATAGAATTGAAATTTCATTTAAATTTGGTACAATTCTATAAAGCACAAATTATAATCAAAATATTTTTTTCAATTCTTATAATTCTGTTATTCAACGTTTGAAACAACTGAAAGTTATTTTATTAATATTGTTTTTAAATTTATATATAAAAAACTACATAAAAGGGGGAATATTAGTTGTTATCAGAAATGTCCATTAGAGCGTTTTTAGAAAAATTATCTTCTAGTGATCCAGCTCCTGGTGGGGGAAGTGTATCTGCATTATCTGGTGCTTTAGCAGCCAGTTTGGGGAATATGGTATCAAATCTTACAATTGGAAAGAAAAAATATAAAGATGTTGAAGAGGAAATAAAGAAAATAAATGAAACTTTAGAAAAATATCGAGATACATTTTTGGAAGAAATGGAAGAAGATGCAAAAGCATTTAATGAAGTAATTAATGCCTTAAAGCTTCCTCGTAATACGGATGATGAAAAAAAAGTTAGGAATACAGCAATACAAGAAAGTACCAAAAAAGCAACATTGGTTCCGTTAAAAATTGCAAAGAATGCTCTAGAAGTAATGGAATTAATAGAGGTACTAGTTGAAAAGGGAAACAAGCAAGTATTAAGTGATGCAGCAATTGCTGTAATCATGGCTAAATCAGCCATTATGGGTGGTATTTATAATATAAAAATTAATCTTCCTAATATTATGGACGAAGATTTTGTCTCAGATCTGGAAAAACAAATAAGAAATATGGAAATAGAAGCATGCATCTTAGAAGTAAAAATTTTAGATAAAATTAAATTGTGATTTTTATTTAAAATAATAAATTAGCGTCAAAAAAACAGAATAAGAACCGATTATACTACTTTATCTCTTTATTCTTAAGTTTTGAATTTATAATGGATAAAGTTATAATACCAACAGAAGAGCTATTTTTGTAAAGTTTTATGTGAAAAAAAGAACTTAACTGATTTATAATGGCTCAAGGGTGTGACCTTCGCCTCTGCCTCGGTACAAAGTATCAAAAAGTTGAAAAAATTTAGACTTATTGAGGATTAGAAGTAGAAGGTATTTTGTAAAAAAATCAAATACGAAACATATATATAATTGCAAATTTTAGAATTTCTAAAGTAAGTAAAAAATTAAGTAAAAGGAGGTTAATTAGAAATGAAGGAAAAAGAAAAAATAAGAGAAGAATTGTTAAAAAGGAAGCATATACTAGAAGCCCAAAGGAATTCAATTGCTAAGTATATGGGACCTTTTGAACATGATGAATCTTTAAAAAGGGAATGGGAATTAATCAACAAAGAATTACAAGAAATTGAGAACAGACTAAATGAGTTCGAAACTGTTTAAATATTCATATCAAATGACATTTTTATATGTTGCAACAACATCTTCAACAATACTATCATCAACATATCCTTTAACTGTTTTTCCTTTTTCAATGCGATCTCTTACATAAGATGATGATATGTCAATTATTGGGCAATAAAGTCTCACAAACTCCAGCTTGGAACTTTTAAAACCACTCTCATCAAAAAAGCGTGGATAAACTAGCAATCTTGCAAGATTTAAAATTTCTTCCCATTTATACCATTTTTTAAAATCTCTTAGAGAATCTTCGCCTATTAATAGCCAGATATCACTATAATAGTTGCTAAAAAATTGCAAAGTTTGAAAAGTGTAAGAGGGAACTGGCAATTTAGCTTCTATATCACTTACAGTAAAATAGCTTCCCCAAAAAACCCTCTTACACCAATGATATCTTTTATCAAAGCTAACAAGCTGTGTTGCACTTTTATGTGGAGGATTTGGAGTAGGTAAAATAAAAAATTCTTCAGGTTTCATTTCATCATATGCTGACTCTGCAACAATTCTATGACCCACATGTGGAGGATTAAAACTTCCTCCAAATAAAATAATCATATAATCTCCTTTTATTTTTAATTTTTATGGAATATATTCAAATGCAAAGTCACCAATATATACTGTGTCTCCTTCTTTTACACCAGCATTTAAAAGTAATTTGTTTAAACCATTTTTTTCAAGAGTTTTTAAAATCAAAATTCTAGAATCCTTTTGATAAATATCATACCTAGACAATAATTTGTCTACACTGTCTCCAATAACTTCATACGTATCATCTTCCCATTTAATAACACTCATGTTAAAGTAGAAATCTGGTTCGAATTTTATCGGTTCTATCTTTATCTTAGGTTTTTCCTGCTTTTTTAACTTTTTAGATAACATATTTAGATATTCTATCTTTTCTTCTTTTATTAAATCCCACATTTTATTTACAAGATATTCCAAATTTTCGCCTGTATACGCTGAAATAGGAATAATTTCTTTATTTGTTCTTTTTTTAAAATCAGCTACTCTTTTTTGAATCTCTTCCTGGCTTAAAAGATCTATTTTATTTGCAACTACAATTTCTTTTTTTTGAGAAAGAGAAGGAGAAAATTTTTCTAATTCTTTCCTAATAATATAATAATCGTCAACAGGGTCTTTTCTTTCTAATCCTGATATATCAATAAGATGAACTATTGCATAGCATCTTTCTATATGTTTTAAAAACTTATCTCCTAATCCTTTTCCATCGTGAGCTCCTTCTATCAAACCAGGTATATCTGCAACTACAAAAGAATTTCCATCTTTATATTTTACAACACCTAAATTTGGTATTATTGTGGTAAAAGGATAGTCAGCTATTTCAACTTTGGCTGCTGAGATCTTTGATATTAATGTTGATTTCCCAACATTAGGATATCCGACTAATCCTACATCCGCAACCATTTTTAACACTAACTTCAAAGTTTTAGATTCTCCTTGGACTCCTTTTTCTGAAACCCTAGGTGCTTGCAAAGTAGAGGTAGCAAACCTTGCATTTCCCTTCCCCCCTTTTCCGCCCGCAGCAACAACTATATATTGTTCTGGATATTTTAAATCTGATATCAATTCACCACTCTTACTATCATAAATACATGTTCCTACTGGAACTTCTATGATAATATTATTTCCAGATTTTCCAGTTCGTTTTTTATTTTTCCCATTTTCACCATTTTCTGCTTTGTATATTTTTTTATATCTGAAATCTATTAATGTATTTTTATTAATTGTCGACTTAACAATGACCGATCCGCCATTTCCTCCGTCTCCTCCATCAGGACCACCTCTTTCTACAAACTTTTCTCTTCTAAAACTAACTGCACCGTCTCCACCTTTTCCGCCTTCCACTTTTATAATCGCTTCATCTAAAAAATCTCCATTCAAAAATAACACCTCCACTTACTTATTACCAAAAATTCTTTTAATACTTTTTTCATCAAGTCCATATCCTTCTTTTTCTTTATTTCCTAGAGGTTCAACATGTATTATCACATCTTTTATGTATGGATTGACTTGTTTAATTTCTTTTTCAACCTTAGAAGCTATATCATTAGCCTCTTTTATTGTCAACTTTTCATCAACCTCTATATGCATTTCTACAAAGTACACATATCCTGCCTTTCTAACCCTGATTTTATGAGGATTAAAAACATTATCAAATTTCTTCGTTGCCTCTAATATATTTGAATATATTTCCCCCAGTTCACGTGAACTCCCCATAAATTCATCGGATGTTTCAATAAACATCTTAATACCTACCCTAAATATAAATATAGAGACAATAATAGCAACCAATGGATCTACCCAAGTAATATCAAAAAGCAAATAAAAAATAATTCCAATAAAAACTGAAAGCGAAGTTAATATATCGTTTCTCATATTTAAAGCATCCGCAACAAAAGAAGAACTTTTAATTTTCTTACCAACTGTATATTTGTATCTATAGAGAATGTATTTGGTAATAATAGAAATTAGCGATATCCATATTACCAACTTAGCATTTTCAATAATATAATCACCTATAATAAGGCTTTGAATTGCATTTTTTAAAACCTGTATTCCAGCATATATTATAACTAAAGACAGAACTTTAGTCACTATTGTTTCTGCAGGTTCATGCCCAAATGGATGACTTTCGTCTGCTGGTTTATTAGATATTTTTGATGCAATCAATGTGAGAAGAGAGGTAATTATATCAGTTGCAGTATCAATTCCATCAGCTAAAATGGCGATGCTTCCTGTAATAATCGCTATGAAGATTTTGAAAAAAGAAAGAGCTCCATTTACAATCATACCAATCATTGATGCCTTGATCGCCATTTGTTCTCTATTTTGTAATTCGTTTATTGCAAGTTCTCTATCGGAGTTTTTGCTTGAACGATCCATAAAAAATGTCCTCCCTTTAGTATACATTCGGGTATATATTATATCATAAGTACTTAATTTTTTATTTTATCTATATTAAAATATAAGGCTTATTTGTTATTTTTATTAATTTCATCATAAAATATCTTTGTGGTATAATTAATAATATTTCACAATGAGAAAAAGGAGTTGGTTTTTATAAAGACATTGAACATTGATGGACTAATACCCAAAATTCCGTTAATTCAAGGTGGAATGTCTGTAGGCATATCTTTAGACAACCTTGCTTCTGCAGTTGCAAACGAGGGTGCAATTGGAATAATTGGAACAGCAGGAATAGGACTTCTTGAAAACGATAAAGTAAAAAATGTAAAGGAAGCAAATATTGAAGGTTTGAAGAAAATTATAAGAAAAACAAAAGAAAAAACAAAAGGGATAATTGGAGTTAATATAATGGTAGCACTAAGCGATTACGCAGAACTGGTAAAAACAGCTATAAAGGAAGAAATTGATTTGATAATTTCAGGTGCAGGACTACCTTTAAATTTACCTTCTTTTTTAGAAAAAGATTCTAAGACAAAACTGGTTCCCATTGTTTCATCTTTGAAAGCTGCCCAAGTAATCGTTAAAAGATGGTGGCAACATTATAAATATCTTCCAGACGCTATAATTGTTGAAGGTCCAGATGCTGGAGGACATTTAGGATACAAAAAAGAAGATTTGCAAAAAGAAGAAGTTCAACTTGAACACACACTACCACAAGTAGTAAAATTTGCTGAAGAATTAAAAAAAGAGCACAACAAAGATATTCCTATTATTGCAGCAGGGGGTATTAATTCCCCAGAAAAAGTAAAAAAAATGTTTTCGTTAGGAGCCAGTGGCATACAAGTAGGCACTCCTTTTATTGCTACACATGAATGTGACGCAGATATTAAATTCAAACAAGCTCTAATCGATGCAAAAGAAGAAGATATAATAATTATTGATAGCCCTGTAGGTCTTCCAGGACGAGCTATCAAAAATAAGTTCTTAGAAGAGGTTGAAAAAGGAGAGAGAAAACCTTTTATTTGCAACTTTCACTGTATTAAAACTTGTAATTTTGTAGATGCCCCTTATTGTATAGCTCAAGCTCTTTTAAATGCTGCTAGAGGAAATTTAGATGAAGGTTTTGTTTTTGTAGGAAAATACGGATATAAAATAGACAAGATTACCTCAGTTAAAGAAGTAATTAATAACTTATTTCAAGACATATAAGGTGGGATGATATTTTCATCCTACCTTTATGTCAATATTAATTGTATTGTCTTACTTATGGGAGGAGGCACTTTCTCCTGCAATATATCCTGTCGACCAAGCCCACTGTAAGTTGTATCCACCACTTTCACCAGCAACATCCATGACTTCACCTGCAAAAAATAATCCTGGTATTATTTTGGATTCTAAAGTGAGCGATTCTATCTCTTTAGTATTAATTCCTCCTATACTAACTTGTGAAGATTCCCATTCAGCTGTAGTGATGATTTCAAATTTCCAGTATTTTAATCTGTTTGCAATTAGCGCTATATTACTTGTCTTGAGAGAATCACTAGGTTCCATCAGATCATTAATTCCAAGACTATTTAAAAAAGAAGGGATTAACTTTTCATCGATCATGCTAGTAAATAGTAAATAAATTGGTTTTTTGGGCCTAAGATTAATCTTTTTTAATATAATTTCTTCTAATTGATTTTCTGTATAAGAAGGAAAAGGATCAATATGAAGATATATTGGAATCTTTTCATCTAAATACCTATGAACAAAATTACTAATTTGGAAGATTGGAATTCCTGTAAGCATTTCATTTTTAAAAATAATTTCTCCAAAATATTTTTTAGACATTTCTATTCCCTGGGCATTTTCTAATACAACTGTCCCTGATAATTTTGCCCCTAAATTATCCACAGAAAAAAAATCATCGTTTATAATAATGGGAACTAGCCCGGGCTTTAACTCTATCAGGCTATGACCTAAAGTACAAAGTGATTGAAAAATACTTCCATTGGATCCAAATTGGGGTGCAGACATCCCGCCTGTAGCAACTATAACCTTTTCTGATTCAAAGGTTTTATATTCACTCTTTAAATAAAATAATTTGTTTGAGTTTGAATATACAATATCATTTATTTGATAGTTAAGAACAATTTCTACATTGTTATTTTCTAATTCATGTATAAAACATGTCAAAATATCCTTTGACCTTTCGGTATAAGGAAATAATTTGGAATCAAAATTCTTAACCATTAACCCTATCTCTTCAAAAACACTCAAGGTTTGAAAAATCCCACACCTGTCAAGAACTTTTTTTACAAAAGATGTATCATTAGTAAAATAATGAGTTTCATCTAATTTAAGATTAGAAAAGTTTCCTCGTCCATTACTAGCTGCTAGTAATTTTTTCCCTAATTTTCCTTTTCTCTCAACTATTCTTACTTCAGCTCCATTCCACGAAGCTATCATTGCTGCCATTAATCCTGAAGGTCCTCCACCAATAATAGTAATCATTGGACAACCTCTTTCCTAACTTTATTATATAATTACTATATTTTGATCTCTTTGATTTTATTTTGCATCTCCAAAATCGCATATAAAACCTTTTGAAGAGAATTAATATCCATCATTAGTCTATTAATCTCAACCTTTGAATTTTCCAAGTTTTCAACATTAAATTTTAACTTTTCTTTTTCTGTTAATAAATCTTGTGTCATCTTTTTCATGAAAACTAAATTCTCATTGAGCATTTTCATTGCATCTTCAATCGACCCTGTAATCATTTCAAATATTGTATTTAAATTATCTATAACAATCTTAACTTCTTCAACTTCTTTTTCAATTCTAGCAACTTTATTTGAAATTTTGTCTGATGCATTGTTGGTCTCTGAAGAAAGTTTCTTTATTTCTTCTGCAACTACTGCGAAACCTCTTCCTTGCTCTCCGGCTCTAGCAGCCTCAATAGAGGCGTTTATTGATAAAATGTTAGTTTGCTTTGCTACATTCTTTATGATACTTGTAAGTTCATCTATCTCCTTAAAACTGCCTATTATATTACTTACTGTTTTCAATGATTTTTCAACATTTTTCTCTAATTCATCAAAATCCTTCCCAACAAAGCTTAATCTAGATACTATTTCTTGATTTTTTTTTGAAATACTCTCAATTTCGTTATTTCCGTTATTAACTGTTTTTTCCAATGTTTCAGAAGATTTTTTTATACTACTTATTAAATTTACAATATTTTCCCCTACTACTTTTGTTGACTCGTTTGATTTCTTAAATCTTTCACCCAATACTTCTTCTAATCTATCAACAAAGGACACCAATAGGTTTTCATGATATACACTTTGGGATAAATTATTTATTGTCTTTTTATATCTTTCATGATTATTCATTTTCTTTCATCCCATCCATAAATTTTATCAATTAAATCTATCCCACATTGTAAGCTATCAAACCATTTTAAAAACTCTTTAAATTCATTTTTCTTATAAATAGCTCCGTGTTGAGGAACCATTTGATCTATTTCATAAGAGCTAATAATACTAATCCATTTTTTACATACTTTATTTGAAGCCATATATCTTCTATGAAAATCTTCTATGTATTTGATGTGTTTTGAAAAGTTATCTACATAGAGCTTTTCTTCATTTTTTGGAAAAACGGATACCCCTATATCACCAGAAAAGAGTATTTTAGATACTGGATCATATAGATTAAAATTACCCGTAGAGTGTAAAAAATGAGCAGGTATTATCTTTAGTTCAACTCCATCTCTGAATCTTATTGTTCCGCCTTTATCTTCTATTACAACCATTTTTGAATTATCAAAGACTCCAAAATGTGGTAAAAACCTTTCCCAGAGTTTTGAAATATAAAAGCGGGCATCTAATACACTATCCCAAAGACTTATACCAGATGATACATCAGGATCCTGATGTGTGTAAAATACATATTTTATATTATCTAAATCAATATACTCTACTACATTAGCAAGTACTTTAGGAAAAACATGTACTCCTCCAGGATCTAGTAAAATACCTTCATTTTTATGAATAATCAAAAATTGATTGGTGGGAATACTTTCAATATCTTTCTTTTCAGAACCTAAAAAAATAAATTTATGTTCTCCATTGTCAAATAGAATCTCAGCTTCGTTATTCATATATGTTCATCCCCTTATCTCTATGCTTTATATTTTCTTAGTTATTGACACTAATAGAAAATTTTGTTATAATAAAAGTTGTAAAAATCTTGAAAAGCCCCTGTAGTTCAACGGATAGAACGGCGGATTCCTAATCCGCAAATGAAGGTTCGACTCCTTCCAGGGGCACTATTTATTTTAAATATATTATATTCTTTGTGAAGGGTAAAAATGTATTTTTCCGTCATCAGTAATTGAAATAACATCAATCTGAACCTCTTGGAAGGAAAGTTGTTTATTAATAGATATGAAAAAATCTCCCACCTTCATTATTTTTTCTAATTTTTTCGAATTGACGCGATATGCTGGATCTCCAAAGGTTTCTTTCCCACCTTTAACTTCAATAAAATGCAAGATTCCTTTTTTAAGCGCAATTATATCTATTTCGCCTAGTTTGCATGAAAAGTTCCTTGAAATTATTCTGTAGCCTTTTCTTTTAAGAACGTTAGCTGCAATGTCTTCATATTTTTTCCCTTTTGAATTCATAATTATTTATCTAAATGTGAATACCTGGAATTCTTAACAGGTTATCTTTTCTTTCAGGAAAATTTTTTATTATATCCTCGATATTTTCGAATGTTTTAACTTGATCTTGTCTTAAAATAGAATTGTTAATTTTGATCGGTGATACCATTTCTTCTATTCCTTCAGTGTCTACGTTCTCTAATATTTCCATGTATTTCAATAAATCATTTAAATCATTTTTTATTAACTCTTTTTCACTTTCTTTTAAATCGATGTTAGATAGTTTTTCCAATCTTTTTAATAATTTTTCGTCTATTTCCATAAAAAAACCTCCTGTTCACAATTAAAAATATTCACTTTAGAAATTTTAAAACTTAGGTTTTATTAATATTTTAGTTTAAAGTTTTTTTAAAATAGCTTCCCAGTTCTACTCCTCACTAATTCTGAATTTTTTAACTTTTTCTGTACTTGTTCCAAGGAAGGGAAGATGGCTTCGCCCTGGACCCATTATTAATTCAAATGCCTACTTTTAGAAAATCTTCTTTTTTGGTATTTAAAAAACATAGGAAAGAGTTTTTATATTCTAATGATTCTACATTCAAAAATAAATTTTTAAAATTAGTTTATGTTGCCCAATTTTATTCTTAAAATACCATCTTCAATTTTAAACTCATTTATACGAATATTTTTTAATATATCACTACTTGGTATTTTCAACCTAATTATATTATCTTGAAGTTCTATGAATTCTGGAAGCTTTTGATCTTTTAACATTCTAACTGGAATGTTATGCTCAAATACATAAACTCCTGAGACATTATCCGGATAAGATTTAATTTTTAAATTGAAACTAAACAAAAGAATATCAAATATAATTTTATTATCTTTAAATTTAAAAGAAGAAATATGTTTAAATAAGTTTTTTAAAAAAGGCAATTTACTAGTTTCTAACACTTTTATAAGTAGCTCTTTCGCCATATCATCGTCTAGTTCAAAAATCAATTCACCCATTTTTATATTCTCCTACTTCTTCAGTTCCAGGGATAGTTCAAATCTCCCTTCTTTTAGTACTAATTCAGTAATCTTAATAGACTTTAATATTGAGTCTATAATTGGGTTTATTTTCATTTTACCAAAATCTATTAATATCTCAAAATCTTTAGCGGTAAAAGCCTCACTAAATTCTGAAATTATATAAAAAACACCTTCCAATATCTTTCTAACTCCTTCATTACCACTTAGTGACAATCTTAATTTCCCATGTTCTAAATCTTCAGGTTTTTCTAAAATTTTGATAAGGGAATCAAGTGTTGATTTTTTTCCGAGTAACTCTAATTCCATTTGAAATTTAATTCCATCTTCTCTTAACTGAACATTTAAATTTTTTAATCCTTGAATTTGCGCTTTTTCTTCAATTGTCTTATCTATTAACTTGTTTATAAACTCCTCATCGACATGAATTTTTAGATTTCCCATCCTTATACCTCCATAATAGTAAAAGACCATGAATTTCATTAATTTATTATATCATAAACAAATCAATTTATTTTGATGTGTATGTGTTAAAATATCTAAGTAACTTGTGTAGTGAAAATTTTTATTGTCTTTATTATATGAGAATAATTATCTTTAATCTAGAAACTTTATAAATGATGTTTAACGAAAATCAAGTTTTTTAATTTTTTAATGAAGTTATATCTTTAACCAAAGGGAGGTTGAGGTAATGTATATTCCAAATTTTGATTTTAACAATGTCTTTGCAAATCTTTATTATTTACTTACTAATTCTATATATATTATTTTGCCTATTTCAATATTTCTTCTATTTTTTTCAAAAGTCTCGTCTAAAATATCCATATTTTTAATTGGGGTTTACGCTTCTTATTCTGTCCTGATACCGTATTTATTAAAAATTGAGTTTGTTGGTAATTTTATTAACAATTTTTATGATTATTCTTTTTTTATTTACTTAATTCTAAGTGCTCTTTTTGGATTTATATTTTATCAGTTATTTAAGATAGGATTTTTCATTGGAGGCTTTTTATTAGGAGGTTTAGCGGGATATTCTATAGGAACATTAATTATTTCAACCAACAACGAGTGGTTAAAAAATATTCCTTTCTCCATTTCATATATTCCTTGGATCATTTTTTTAATATTAGGTTTTGTAATAGCTTTCGTTTTCGCAAAAAACTATGAGATAATTCTTGCAGTACTTTCTGTATTATTTGGTGCATTTATACTATCGTTTTATATAATATATTTGTTAGAAAAATATGCAGGGATCATTATTGGAAATAACTCCTTAATTAAAAGTTTCACAGAATTGAGTCAACCTGAATTTTTAAGTATGTTAATTATATTCATTATTTTAATATCAGTTGGCTTTTATATTATATATAAAACAAATCAAAAAGCCCACAATAAATATGCAAAGTAAGGAGTTTTTTAATGGAAAAGTTATTGACAGAACACAATTTAATAATAGAGGTAAAAAAACTAAAAAAAATCATAAAAGATAAAGTAGAGCAACGATTTCTAGAATTTAAGAAGTTAGGTGAAGAAGGAGATGAACTAGATTTATATAGTGAGTTATGTTTTTGTATTTTAACTGCAAATTGGAAAGCCAAAGGAGGAATTAAAGCTCAAAAGCTAATTACAAAAGTTGGTTTTGCCGAATACCCCGAAGAACAACTAGTATCTTTATTAAAAAAAATAGGACACAGATTCCCAAATACAAGAGCAAAATATATAATTGAAAACAGATGGATTATAGGCGATTTAAAAAGCCTTATTCAGCAACATTATGTAAATGCAAGAACTTTTCTTGTTGACAAAATTAAAGGCATCGGATGGAAAGAATCAAGTCATTTCCTTAGAAATACAGGAGTTGAAGATGTAGCCATTTTAGATAAGCATATTCTAAAAATTATGAAAACTTATCAACTTATTGAAGACTTTCCAAAACCGGGTTGGAACAAAAGTAGTTACTTAAAGCTAGAAAAAATTCTTAAAGATTTTGCAGAAAAAGTTAAAGAGCCTGTGGGAAAATTAGATCTTTATCTGTGGTACCTTGAAACTAATAGTATAGACAAATAATAAAATGTTAACACACATATTATAATTAAATTCATAAAAGTTTTGTATTATTTTCATTAGAAAAATAAATTGTAAACAGTATAGTTCTTACAATAGTAAATAAAGCTTAGGAGGATGATGACATTGCCAATGTACAGGTATAAATGTAAAAAGTGTGGTCACGAATTTACTGTTTTACACTCCATGAATGAAAATCCCGAAATTCACTGTGAACTCTGTAATGGAGCTGCTCAAAGGGTTCTTAGTAGAGTTGCTGTTATTTTTAAAGGTGATGGTTATTATATAACAGATTCAAAAAAAGAACATAATCACTTAAGCAGTGAAGAAAATAATTCTCATAATAATTGCATGAATTGTGAACATGTTGTAGATTAATATAATAAACCAGAAATAACGCTAAAGCAAGTATATTTTGAGCTTTAAACATCGTTTACCTTGACAAAACGGCCTGTGTCATGTATAATATAGGTTAGAGCCTAGGGCCATTAGCTCAGTCGGTAGAGCGACTGACTCTTAATCAGTAGGTCGTGGGTTCGAATCCCGCATGGCCCACCAAAAAATAAAGATTTAAGTTATATAAAGAGGAAGTCACCCTTTAGACACTTCCCACCTCGGGCAATTAAGCCGACAGGGGTTAAAGAAAATAGATTTATAAATATTATAGTGCTTGTAAAAAAGCATAATTTTATATTAACTAATAAAAAAGGGTGACAGAAATGTCATCCTTTTTTATTGAATGGTAAAAAGGAAAAATTAGAAATTGTTGTAAAATCTAAAAGGATGGTGATACTGTATAAGCGATAAAATCGCTAAAAATGAAGAGATAAAAGTCAAGAAAGTTTTATTAATTGATCAAGATGGAAACAAAATTGGAGAAGTCAGTACAAAAGAAGCTTTAAAATTAGCTCAAGAAGCTGGACTTGATTTGGTTCTAGTTGCCCCTAATGCGAGACCTCCTGTTGCTAGAATGATGGATTACGGAAAGTATCTTTACGAAAAAGAAAAAAAGGAAAAACAAGCTAAGAAAAAACAAAAAAAGCAAGTTGTTAAAGAAATGAAGTTTAGATTGAGGATCGACGATCATGATTTCAACACTAAATTAAAGAAAATTAGAGAATTTCTAGAAGATGGTTATAAAGTTAGAGTTGTTGTGATGTTTTTGGGAAGAGATATTATGTTTAAAGAACAAGGTACCGAGTTATTGAATAGAATTATAGCCCAAACATCAGATTTAGCAACTGTAGCGCGTGGGCCAAAGTTGTTAGGTAAAGATATGGATATAATTTTAGAACCTTCAAAAGATCCAAAAAAATAAAATAATATCAATAATATTTTCCTTTTTACTATAACAATATATTAATATACTTTATAGAATTATTGATCAGATAATTGGGTTAAGGGCAAAGCCCTTTCCCAGTGTCTTTACTGGAATATATTGTTATTTTTATTAAAAAAGTTTTTAATTTAAGGTTATAAACTACGTTATAAACACTAAATCAAGTCCTTATAACTTTTTGTTATTTACTAATATAAAACTTTAGTACAACATAAGTTTTTATAATCTAAAATGACTAAATAAATCCAATTTAGGAGGAATTTTACATGGCTAAAATAAAAACAAAAAGTTCTGCCAAAAAAAGATTTAAAGTTACAAAAAGCGGTAAAATACTAAGACATAGAAATAATGTTGGCCATAACACTGGTTCAAAAAGAAGCAAACACATGAATAGACTTACTAAAGAAGTTGAGGTTCCAAAATCCCTAAAGAAAAAAGTTGAAAAAGCTTTGGGATTAAAAGGTTAACTACATACAAAATTTGACTTTGTTGAAGAGGGAGTGAATACAAATGAGAGTTAAAAGGTCTCTAAATGCCCGAAAAAAGCGAAAAATGTACCTAAAAGCAGCAAAAGGGTATAGGGGTTCATTAAGCAGAAGATACAAACTTGCAAGACAACAATATTATAGATCAGGGCAATATGCTTACAGCGGAAGAAAACAGAAGAAAAGTGATTACAGAAAACTGTGGATTACTAGAATAAATGCAGCCTCTCGGGCTCAGGGATTAAAATATAACGAGTTCATTCATGGCTTAAAGTTAGCTAATATTAATATCAACAGGAAAATGCTCTCAGAACTTGCTATTAATGATCCTGATAGTTTCAACGAGTATATAAAGATTGCAAAACAAACCCTTGCAACCAAATAATATTAATTAATATAAAAAGGGCGTTTCACGCCCTTTTTTTATTTTCCACCTACACTTAAATTCCTTATAAGTGTTGTAGAGCCTGCTACGTTTCCGAAATATTTAAAATCCGACCCAACTGACTCAAGATTGTTTAATAATTCCTGTAGTGTCCCTGCTAAAGTCATTCCTCTAAAACTACCTACAAATTCTCCATTTTCAATAACTCTTCCACTAATCTGAACTGAAAATCTACCTGAAATAGGATCCGCTGTATGTAAACCCATTATATTTGTAACATAAAGAGCTTTCGGGACATTTATGATTTCTTTTCTTGTCTTATTAGATATAAGATGCATATTAATGGTTCCTATAGAAGGATTAGGACTCTCAATATACGCAAATGAATTACCTGTTGGTTTGGTGTTAAATTTATTTGCGGAATAAATACTGTGTAAATAACTCTTTAAAACTCCGTTTTCAATAATATTAAAGCGAGATGTATTTGTTCCTTCATTATCAAAAGAAGCTATGAGAGGCGCAGAACCATTCATAGGATCGTGTATTAAGTTTACAACGTTATTTGCAACTTTCTCTCCCAGACGGTCTTTTAAAAACGATTTACCCTTATATACATTTTCTCCTGATAGAGGAGTAGTTAGCGTTGAGATTAACATTCCAGCTGCAACTGGGCTTAGAATTATATCGTATCTACCGGACCTTAATACTTCTGCACTTAACCCAGAGATTGCCAAATCGACAGAATTTCTTACTATTCTATCTATTTCTATTAATCTGGCGCTTTGAGCCACCTCAAAATCAAATCCCATAGCAGAATTCTGATCATCTATTGCAGCCAAACTAATAGAAGCGCCTGCGTTTGTAAACAAAGCATTTTTATATAAACCGTTGGTATTTGCAAAATATATTCTTGTAAGAGAGGTTTCATAACTTGCCCCACGAACAAATTTAATTCTTGGATCGCTTTTTTTTGCTTTCTGTTCAAGGTTTTGAGCTAATTCCATAACTTCGTTTAAGCTCATATTTTTGGTATCTACATCAAAAGCCCAATCAATATAAGTAAATTCTTCTTCATCAGAAACATCATGAGCTTCATCTGGTTGAGTATATTTAACCATTTGTATAGCCTTTTCTACAGCTTGGTTAATCCCTTTTTCCGATAAAATATTTGTTGTTGATGTTGCTATTTTTCCTTCTTTACTAATAATTTTAATTCCAACAGATCCTTGTTCTCCTTCAGAAAGTTGTTCGAGTTTTCCACTGCTAAAAGAAGCATTTTTATTCTCTACAGAAAAAACATTAATCTGACCTTTACAATCATTATTTTTTATAAGTAATAAAGCCTTTTCTAAAATTTGTTGTATATTATTCATCATTCATTTCCTCCTTTAACTATTCCCCCAACAACCATTTTTGGAATTCTAATGGTTGGCTGAGCGTCTGAAACAGGTGCTGCTTGACCATCTTTTCCGCACGTACCTACCCCATAACCAAGATCATTTCCAACCATATCTATACTTTCAAGTACTTTAAGACCATTACCAACCAAACTTGCTCCTCTAATTGGTTTTGTTATCTCACCATTTTTTATAATATATCCTTCGTTGATTCCAAACTGAAAATCACCGCTTATAACGTCTACTTGTCCTCCACCCATTTTTCTTACAAAAATACCGTAATCTACGGACTTTATAATATCTTCAGGATTATCCTCTCCAGGTAAAATCAAGGTATTTCTCATTCTAACTATTGGTAAAACCATATAAGATTCCCTTCTCCCATTTCCTGTTGGTTCAGCAGAAAACTTTTTAGCAGTTATTTTTGAATGCATGTATCCTTTTAAAACACCTTTATCAATTAATACTGTTCTTTTTGTAGGTGTACCTTCATCATCATAATTTAGGGTACCTCTTTTATTCATAATTGTTCCGTCATCTACAACTGTAATTTTCTCAGATGCAATCTTTTGACCAATCTTATCTCTATATACAGAACCTGATAAAACTAAGTCTGCCTCCATACCATGTCCACATGCCTCGTGTATCATAGTACCTCCTGCTTCGGATGAAATTACAACTGTAAATTCTCCTGCTGGAGCGTCTTCTCCTTCAATCTGTGCTATAACTTGTCTTACAGCGTCTTCTACAACTATTCTAATCATTTCATCCGTGAAAAATTCAAATCCTGCATTTGCTGCGTCTCCTGCATATCCCATAAATAGGTTACCTTCTTCATCTTCACCTATAACCGTGACTCCATAACGAGGATAATTTCTAATATCTTCTGCTATAATTCCTTCTGAATTAATAACTTTTACTTTTCTGCTGCTATCTGAATATGAAACTGTAATTTGTTTTATCCTACTATCTGCATCTTTTAATAAATTTACACCTTTTAGAACTTTTTCAACCTTTTTATCTATTTCAACTTGATCAAAAGGAATTTGAAAAGGGGAAAAATCTCTTTTTTCACACTCTTTTAATTCTTTAACTTTTAATATTTCGCGATTATCGAATCTTTCTGAGGCTATTTTTTTCAAGGTTTTTGCAAGATCCATAAGGTTTTCAAAAGTAGGTTCGTTTGTGTGAGCAAATATAGTTTCTTCTTTGGATACAACTCTCAAACTAGCCCCACTACTACTAGAGAAATTGACTTTTTCAATTTTTCCATTATCGTACAAAATATTTGTTCCATAACTGTTTTCTAAAAAGATCTCTGAATATTCACCCCCACTAGAGAGAGAATGATTTAATATTTCTATGTACTGTTCTTTGCTTAATTCCACTTTAATCCCTCCTATAAATTTCTAATTAGAACCCTCTTTACAATTATACACATATAAATATCTAAATTTCAAAATTTTTATAAAAAATCATAAAATGTTACTTATCTTTGTTTTTTGAATTTAAACATATCTGAGATATAATTAAAGAGATTGTTTTTAATCTAAATATAATCTATAATCTTACAAAATAATCATTAGGAGGGAATACTATGGAAATATTTTTAGACACAGCAAATATTGACGAAATTAAAAAAGGTGTTGACTGGGGCATAGTTGATGGTGTAACTACAAATCCAACCTTAGTTTCAAAAGAACAAGCTCTATTTGAAGAAAGGATTAAAGAAATATGTGATGTTGTTCAGGGTCCAGTTAGTGCAGAGGTAGTTTCAACAAAATATGAAGGAATGGTTGAAGAGGCACAAAAATTAGCTAAATTAAGCGAACATGTTGTAGTTAAAATTCCATTGATACCGGATGGAATAAAAGCTATCCGAACTTTATCTAGAAAAGGCATTAAAACTAATGCTACTCTTGTTTTTAGCCCTTTACAAGCTTTACTTGCTGCAAAAGCGGGAGCTAGTTATGTTAGTCCTTTTATAGGAAGAATGGATGATATAGGTAATACTGGCATGACTATTGTAGAAGAAATAATGGACATTTTTATTAATTATGGTTACGATACTAAAGTAATAGTTGCTAGTGTCAGACATCCACAACATGTATTAGAAGCGGCTTTAATTGGAGCAGATGTTGTTACTATGCCATTTGGTGTTTTAGAAAAAATGTTTAAGCATCCTATGACAGATATTGGTCTTGAAAATTTTCTTAAAGACTGGGAAAAATATCAGGAATATCTCAAGAATAAAGATAAGAATTGAACAAAAAAACGTGCCTTTCGGCACGTTTTTTATTATTTCTGTGATTAATACATCATATCTGGAGACTCTGGCATCGCAGGTGCGGTTTCTTCTTTAGGTTCTTCTACTACCAAAACTTCGGTTGTAATTAACATTGACGCAATAGATGATGCATTTTGTAGTGCACTTCTTGTAACTTTTGTAGGATCAATTATACCTGCTTCATACATGTTAACATATTTCTCTTTCAAGGCATCAAAACCAAATGCAATGTCGTTGTTTTCTAATATTTTCTGTAAAATAGGTGCAGGTTCCAATCCAGCATTAATTATAATCTGTCTGATAGGAGCATCCAAAGCTTTAGCCACTACCAAAGCACCTACTTTTTCATCTCCAGATAGTTGGTTAGCAAACTCCTCAACTACTTTGCGCGCTCTTAGTAAAGTTACTCCACCACCAGCAACAATACCTTCTTCAACAGCAGCTCTTGTTGCAGATAAAGCGTCTTCTATTCGATGTTTCTTTTCTTTTAATTCTGTCTCTGTTGCAGCACCAACTTTAATGACAGCTACTCCTCCAGACAATTTTGCTAATCTTTCTTGTAAAGTTTCTTTTTCATAATCAGATGTCGTATTCTCAATTTGTGCTCGAATTTGTTTAATTCTATCTTTTATATCCTCTGAATTCCCTTTTCCACCAACAATTATAGTGTCTTCCTTACCAACCCTAACAAGATCAGCTTGCCCAAGATCATTCAAAGTGATATTTTCAAATGTAAGTCCAAGCTCTTCTGTTACAACTGTTCCACCTGTTAGTATAGCTATATCTCGCAGCATTTCTTTTCTTCTATCTCCAAAACCAGGAGCTTTCACAGCAACCGATTCTAAAGTTCCTCTTAACTTATTTAATACTAGGGTAGATAGCGCTTCTCCTTCCACATCTTCAGCTATTATTACTAAAGGTTTCCTGGTTTGAGCAACTTTTTCTAGAAGAGGTATTAACTCTTTAACAGCAGATATTTTTTGTTCGGTTATTAAAATATATGGTTCTTTTAATTCAGCTTCCATTTTTTCAGCATTTGTTACAAAATATGGAGATATATATCCTCTATCAAACTGCATACCTTCTGTAAATTCAACGTAGGTATCCAATGTTTTTGAATCTTCAACAGTAATAACTCCATCTTCCCCAACTTTATCCATAGCTTCTGCAATTAAACTTCCAATTTCTTCACTATCTGCAGAAATTGCAGCAACATGAGCAATTTCATCTTTACTTGAAAGTTTTCTACTTGAGTTGCGAATGTGTTCGACAGCTTTATCAGTAGCTTTTGCAATACCATTCTTCATTAAGATCGGGTTTGCCCCTGCAGCAACGTTTTTTAACCCTTCTTTAATCATTGCTTGAGCTAAAACTGTGGCGGTAGTTGTTCCGTCTCCTGCTACATCATTTGTTTTAGAAGCAACTTCTTTTAATAGCTCTGCACCTAACGCTTCAAATTTATCCTTAAGTTCAATTTCTTTAGCAATTGAAACTCCATCATTTGTTATTGTTGGTGATCCCCAACTTTTTTCAAGTACCACATTTCTTCCTTTTGGACCTAAAGTTATCTTTACAGCATCTGCTACTACGCTAGCTCCTTTTTCCAAGGCTCTCCTAGCTTCTTCATTGAATTTTAACATTTTTGCCATTACCTACACCTCCCACTTTATTCTTCTATTTTTGCTAGTACATCGTCGACGTCAATAATAATATATTCTACGTCATCAATTTTAATTTCTGTACCTGCGTACTTTGAAAATATCACTTTGTCTCCAACCTTTAAATCAAAATCTTCTTCTAATTTACCAATTTCTATGATTTCAGCTTTCTGAGGCTTTTCTTTTGCAGAATCTGGAAGTACTATTCCACCTTCAGTCTTTTTTTCTTCCTTTACTGGTTTGATAAGTAATCTGTTTCCTAATGGTTTTACATTCATTTGCTAATACCCCCTTTATGTATTTTGTTAAAATATTTTTTGTTTTTTAGCAATCAAACGTTAAGAGTGCTAATCCTTTAATATGATAACATTTCTAGACAAAATAGGCAAGATTGAAAAAAGCCGATTATTGACGAATAAATACAAATAAAACGAATTAAAAACGATTATAAGCAAAAATCTTTAATTTTCTCGGTTTTTCTCGTTTTTCCTATCTGTATATCCTGTTTTTAAATGAAAAGTAGATAAAATGATTTAAGATATTAACATAATTCCCACTATTTGTAACTATATAATTCTTTGTATATTTAAAAATTGATATAATTATATTGATTTTATTTATACAAATATCTTCTAACTGTTTATAATTTTAAATATTCAACACACTTGATAATAATCTTTTGAAAAAGGGGTGAGTATCTTGAAATACAAGCGATTTGGTAGAACTAACATGAATGTTTCTGTTGTTGGTTTAGGTGCATGGGAAATTGGAGGAAACTGGGGCCCAATAGAAGAAGAACATGCTTTAAAATTGTTGAATTTAGCTTATATTAATGGAGTTAATTTTTTTGATACTGCTCCTGTATACGGCTTTGGTAAATCAGAAGAGGTAATAGGAAAGTTTTTAAATCAAATACCTCGGGATAAAGTTTACATTGCTACTAAGTGTGGTTTAGAATGGGACAGCAGGGGTAGAATTAGAAACAACTTAAAAAAAGATAGAGTGTTGAAAGAAATTGATGACTCTTTAACTCGGTTAAATACAGATTATATTGATCTTTATCAAATTCATTGGCCGGATCCGAATACTTCACTAGAAGAAACTTCAGAAGCTCTTCAAAAAATATTAGATGACGGAAAAGCAAGATATATAGGTGTATCGAATCTAAATGCTCATCAAATAGAAGAATTATGTGAATACATAGATATAGTTTCTACACAAAATTACTATAACATGTTAGTTAGAAATGTTGAAAAAGAACTGTTCCCTATTATTAAAAAATTCAATCTAACTCTCATTCCCTATAGTCCTTTAGCTAAAGGACTACTTACCGGGAAAATGACCGAAGATTTTGAACCTTCAAAAAATGATCCAAGGTCAGGAGATAGAATATTTTGGGATAAAAAATTGTTCTTAGAAAATCTTAATAAGGTTGAAAAAATAAAAGAAATTTCTAATAGACTTGGAAAACCACTCTCGCAAATTGCTATAAATTGGCTATTATTTCATGAAGAAGTAAGTACTGTTATAGCAGGAACCAAAAATGAAAAACATTTGATTGAAAATATCAAAGCTAGTGATTGGGAAATGACTAAAGATTTATTTGAAGAAATAAATAAAATTTTGTTTTGATTTTGTGTTTGTAATGGTTACAGTAGTTCAAAGAGTGACTTTAGAATTTAAGATTTTTAAAAAATGTAATTTTGAATTAATATTGGGCCTAAAACGATACCTTCCTTCTTTCTTGGCTATAAGTACTAAAATGTTGAAATAGTTGATTCGTGTTTTTGAATTTAAAAGGGTAACAGGGCGCAGCCCCCCTCTTTACCAGTTACAAGTGCCTAAAAGTTAAATGAAACATATATATAATACTGATTTTAGAATTTCTAAAGTGGATCTGAAATCACATCTTAGGAGGAAAAAATATGGCTATTCTCTGTGCAGGTGAAATCCTTTATGATTTTATATCTCAATCTCCAAATAAGGGATTGGGGGAGACCCAAATATTTGAGAAAAGGCCAGGTGGTTCTCCTTTTAACGTTGCTGTAGGTTTAGCAAAATTAGGAGCGGACGTTTCTTTTTTGAGTAAAATAGGTTCTGATGAATTTGGAAAATCACTTTTAAAATACATTAAAGAAAATCATATAAATACTGATTGTATTATTTCTCAGAATGGGTGTAAAACCACTCTAGCATTTGCTGCTGTTGATAAGTACGGGAAAGCTGAATATGAGTTTTATCGGGATCATGCTGCGGATGTTAATCTAAAAATGGAGGATTTGAATAATTTACAACTCGATAAATTTTCAATTTTTCACTTTGGTTCTATAGCTTTGTTGGAAAAACCAACATCTCTGACTTTAAAAAGTTTGTTTGAAGAATTTGTTTCTAAGAAGAAAATTACTTCTTTTGATCCAAATATCAGAAAATCTATGATAAAAAACGAAGAAATATATTTGAGACTTATTAATCAAATAATCAAGAAAGTTGATATCTTAAAATTGAGTGACGATGATCTTTATTATATTACAAAAGAAAAGAATGTTGAGAAAGCTGTTTCTAGTTTAAATGTGAAAGATGGTTGTGGAATTTTCTTAACTTTAGGAAGTGAGGGTTCAATGGTATTTAAAGACAATAAATTTGAGTTTGTTCCTGCTTATAAGGTTAATGTTGTAGATACAGTTGGTTGTGGAGATTCTTTTATGGCTTCTATTTTGTATAAATTAAAAGATTATTCTTATAATGAATTAAAAAATATTTCATTATCTGCTTTAAGAGATTATGCGGATTTTGCTAATAAGTGTGCAGCTATAGTCGCTTCTAAACCAGGTGCAGCAGATGCTATGCCAAGTTTAGAAGAAGTAATAAATTTCTTTTGATTTTTGTGTTGATATTTTTTATTATATACTATTATTTAAATAGTAGTGGTAGTGATAGGATAATGTTGATAGTTTAGAAGTTGTATAAATGTTTATTTATAAGGGTTTAGTTAAGTTGAAAAGTCTTAAAAATTTTCAAATACTTTATGAACATCTAAGTTGATAAATGAATAAATGAAAAAAAATCATAATTTTTGTTTATAAGTAAAATTTTCAACTATGTATTGAACTAAGTTATAAACTTTAAAGTTTAAACTTTAATTATCAACGTAAAAAAGTTCATAATTTTGTTTATAAAGAAGTTGAAAAAAATTATTATTTGATTGCTTATTCGCTAAAGGCGTTATTAATAATGTTTAGGAATATATAAGGAATCGACTAGAACTATGTTGATAAAGTTATCAACATAGATAGCTAATTAAAATAATCGTTGGTAATTTAGAAATCAAAATATTTAAAAATTTAGCCTTCTAAAGGTACATAATTAGAAAAAATGAAGTATGAGGAGGAATTTATGTCAAGTATAATATTAGAAATTTGTTGTGCCTCAGCTAGGGATGTAGTCGAAGCAGAGAAAGGTGGAGCAGATAGAGTTGAATTAAATTCAGGAATGGTATATGGAGGATTGACTCCAAGTATAGGCGAAGTAGAAGAAGCAAAAAGAATAACGAATATTCCAATAATCGTTATGATAAGGCCTCGTAGTGGAGGATTTTGTTACACAGATATCGAATTTGAAGTAATGAAAAAGGATGCCCAAGCTGCTATTAGTGCGGGAGCAGATGGTTTGGCTTTTGGGATATTAAATGCAGATGGGACTATTGATATAAAAAGGAATAAAATATTAAAAGAAATAGCCGGCGATAAAGAAACAGTTTTTCATCGAGCATTTGATGTGGTTCCAAATCCAATTAAAAGCATAGATATTCTTATTGAAATAGGTATAAATAGAATATTAACTAGTGGACAAGAATCTACAGTTGAAAAAGGTATTAATAATTGTAGAGACATTATTGATCATTCTGGTGGTAGAATAGAAATATTACTCGGGGGTGGGATTAGGGATTACAATGTTAAAAAAATAATAGAAGAAACAGGTACCAAACAGGTTCATTTATCTGCGTTTAAAGAAGAATATGATAACTCAACGGTTCATCAAAATAAAGTTAGATTCAATAAATATGAGGAAATGCCTGAAAACATTTATCAAGTTACAGATTGTAATAAGGTAAGATTAGTCAGAAATATTATTGATAATATAGCATTATAAACTTCTAACGGGGAGAATTTTTAAGGAGGGTAACAGTATGATAGGAGTAGGACTTTTGGGATTTGGCACTGTAGGTGGAGGAGTTTATCAGATTTTGAAAAGTAAAAAAGATTACATTAAACGAAAATTAGGGGAAGATATAGTAATCAAAAAAATCTTAGTTACTGATATAAACAAAAAAAGAAAATATTGTGTTGATAAATTTCTTTTAACGGATAAATTTGAAGATATAGTGAATGATTCTAGTATTCATGTTGTAGTTGAACTTATAGGTGGAGAAGAACCTTCTTTTAGTTATATTAAAGCTGCTATAAAAAATAAAAAACATATAGTTACTGCTAACAAGTTGATAATGGCTAAGCATGGAGAAGAGATATTCCGTTTAGCTGAAGAAAATGGAGTAAAAATTTATTATGAAGGAAGCGTTGGAGGAGGCATCCCTATAATAAAAACTTTAAATGAATCATTGGTAGCAAATAAGATAGAAAAAATATATGGAATATTAAACGGAACAACAAATTATATTTTAACTCAAATGACCGAGAAAAAGATGGATTTTAAAGAGGCTCTAAAAGAAGCTCAAGATTTAGGATATGCAGAAAGTGATCCTTACTTTGATGTTAGTGGATTGGACTCTGCATATAAGATATCTATTTTATCTTCTCTATCGTATGAAACTTTTATTGATGTTGATTCTTTGTATGTAGAAGGTGTAGAGAAAATTGAACTAGAAGATATAGAAATTGCAGACGAACTAGGTTATGTAATTAAGTTGTTGGCTATTGGTAAAAGGTTAGAAGATGAGAGTTTGGATATAAGGGTTCATCCAACGTTTGTCCCTAAAAATAATCCAATATCCAGAATTAATGGAGTATATAATGTTGTTCAAATTCATGGAGATAATGTAGGAGAAATTATGATGTATGGTCAAGGAGCCGGAGAGATGCCTACAGCTAGCGCAGTAGTAGCAGATATTATAGAAGTTGCTAAGAATATTAAGTACAATATAAGTAATGGGTTAATTAATAATCTACAAGACCATAGGTTGATAAGTATAGAAGAAGTAGAAAATCCTTTTTATATAAGATTGATGGTTAATGATAAGCCCGGTGTTTTTGCAAAGATAGCTAAGGTTCTTGGAGATAATAATGTAAGTATTGCCTCAGTTATTCAGAAACACAGATTAACCCCGGTAGTTCCCATATTTCTCAGGACACACCCTGTTAAAGAAAAATATATGAATCAGGCAGCTGATGAGTTAAAAAATATTGATGATGTGATAGAGATAAAAAATATAATTAGGGTGGAGGAATTATGATGGTTAATCGAAAGTTATGGGAAGGTATTATAAATGAATATAAAGAATTTATGCCTGTAAGAGAAAATACAAAAATAATTACTTTGCAAGAAGGGAACACTCCTCTTATATTTGCAGAAAAATTGAGTAACAAATTGGATATAGAGTTATATTTAAAATATGAAGGAGTAAATCCAACAGGATCTTTTAAAGACAGAGGCATGACTTTAGCAGTGACAAAAGCTGTTGAAAATGGAGATAAAGCCATAATTTGTGCCTCCACAGGTAATACTTCGGCATCTGCAGCTGCCTATGGGAGTAAAGCCGGATTAAAAACGGTAGTAATAATTCCTGAAGGTAAGATAGCTTTAGGTAAACTCACCCAAGCTTTGATGCATGGCTCAATAGTAATTCCTATAAAAGGCAATTTTGATAATGCTTTAGATATAACAAGAAAAATAGCTGCTAATTACCCAATAACTTTAGTTAACTCATTGAATCCATATAGAATAGAAGGACAGAAAAGTGCGGCGTTTGAAGTATGTGATCAACTAGGTGGAGTTTCCCCTGACATACTTGCTATACCTGTAGGAAATGCTGGTAATATAACGGCTTATTGGAAAGGTTTTAAAGAGTATTATCAAGCCCAAAGAACAAACAAGTTACCAAAAATGCTAGGGTTTGAAGCAGAAGGATCTGCGGCTATTGTTAAAAAACAAGTTATTAACAGTCCAGAAACAATAGCTACAGCTATACGGATAGGTAATCCTGTGAATTGGGAAAAAGCGGTTGATGCAGCAACAGAATCTAAAGGAAGTATTGATTTTGTTACAGATGAAGAGATTTTAGATGCTTATAAAGAATTAGCTTTAGAGGGAGTTTTTGCAGAACCTGCATCTGCTGCTTCAGTCGCTGGTATTAAAAAGTATGTGAAATTGAATAAAATTGGGAAAGGTAGTAAGGTAGTCGCTGTTTTAACAGGTCATGGGTTAAAAGATCCTGATACAGCTCTAAGCACCATTCAAACCCCAGAAGCCGTTGAACCTAATTTAGACAAGATTCTAAATTTGATTGGTTTATAATGTTTAAGCGCATTCTTTAAATCTACTAGCAGCTATATATTAGTGAAAAAAATAATTATGAAAGGGGTAAAAATAATTGTCAAGAGTTGAAAGAGATTCTTTAGGTGAAAAGGAAATCGATAACGATAGGTATTATGGAATTCAAACATTAAGAGCAAAAGAAAATTTTCCTATTAGTGGTCAAAGAGTACACCCTTTACTCATAAAAAATCTAGGATATATTAAAAAAGCCGCAGCTTTGATGAATTATGAAGTTGGTTTGTTAGAAAAATCGATAGCGGAAGTTATTGTAAAAGCAGCAAATGAAATAATAGAAGGCAAATTTCAAGATGATTTTATAGTAGATGCAATTCAAGGTGGCGCAGGTACTTCTATAAATATGAATGTTAATGAAGTAATTGCTAATAGGGCGATTGAATTATTGGGGGGCAAGAAAGGAGATTACACAATTGTTCATCCTAATAATCATGTAAACATGAGTCAATCAACAAATGATGTTGTTCCAACTGCAATAAAAATGACAACAATTAATCTGTTAGCTGAACTTATAGAAGAGTTGAATGAATTAAGAGATAGCTTAAAAGAAAAATCTTTAGAATTTGATGATGTGGTAAAAGTTGGAAGAACCCAACTTCAAGATGCAGTACCTATTCGCTTAGGTCAAGAATTCAAAGCATACGCTCTTGTTATAGATAGGGATATAGGTAGAATTCAATCTTCTATAGATAGTGTTAGGGTTGTTAATATGGGTGGTACGGCTATCGGAACTTGTTTAAATGCTGATGAATTATATACAAAAGGTATAGTTAACAAAATAAATGAGATATCAGGATTTAAACTTTTGCAAGCGAAAGATCTTATAGACGCCACACAAAATAATGATAGTCTACTTGAAGTTTCTTCACATTTAAAAACTTGTGCAGTTAACCTATCCAAAATAGCAAATGATTTAAGACTACTTTCATCTGGTCCTCGTGCGGGCATTGGTGAGATCAATTTACCAGCGGTTCAGCCAGGTTCTTCAATTATGCCGGGTAAAATTAATCCCGTAATCCCAGAAGTAGTAAATCAAGTATCTTTTCAGATTATAGGTAACGATTTAACAATCACTATGGCTATTGAAGCAGGGCAATTAGAGTTAAATGCTATGCTTCCGATTGTGGCTTATAATTTGTTTGAATCAATTAAAATTTTGAAAAATGCTGTTAACACTTTCACAAATAATGCTATAAAGGGTATCACTGCAAACGAGCTACGTTGTAAAAATTTAGTAGAAAATAGTTTAAGCTTAATAACCGTTTTAACCCCACACCTTGGCTATGAAGTTTGTTCCATTATCGCACAAAAGGCTTTAAAGAGTGGGAAAAATATTCGAGAGATCATTTTAGAAGAAGGATACTTATTAAAAGATGAATTGGATAAGATTTTAAATCCTTATGAAATGACTAAAGGTGGAATTGTTGCAAAAGAATTATTGATCAATAAAAGAAAGAATCAAAGTATTTCTGATTGAAGGAGGTAATCTAATTTGGACATATATGAAGAATCTCTTAGAATGCACGAAAAGAAAAAGGGAAAAATATCTATTACTAGTAAAGTTGCTATAAAGAATCAACATGATTTAAGTATTGCTTATACTCCTGGAGTAGCAGAACCATGCCGAATGATTCATAAAAATGTTGATGATGTATATAAATATACATCAAAAGGAAATTTAGTAGCTGTTGTTACCGATGGAACAGCGGTTTTAGGTTTAGGAGATATAGGTCCAGAAGCAGCAATGCCTGTGATGGAGGGGAAATGCATTCTTTTTAAAGAATTTGGTGGAGTAGATGCTGTACCAATTTGTTTGGATACGAAAGATGTAGACGAAATAGTAGAAACAGTAGAAAGAATTGCTCCAACATTCGGAGGGATAAATTTAGAGGATATTTCTGCCCCTAGATGTGTAGAAATTGAAAATAGGTTAAAGAAGGAGTTAGATATACCTATTTTTCATGATGATCAGCATGGAACTGCTGTTGTAGTAAGTGCTGGCCTGATAAATGCTTTAAAAATTGTAGGAAAGAGCTTTAGTGAAATTAAGGTTGTTATAAATGGTGCTGGAGCTGCAGGAAGTGCAATTGTAAAAATGCTCCTAAGCCTTGGAGTAAAAGATATATTAATATGTGATTCTAAAGGGATTATTTATAAAGGATTACCTACAAACAATTGGTTAAAAGAAGAATTAGCAATGCTAACAAATAAAAATGGTGTAAAAGGTTCTTTGTATGATGCGATGATTGGAGCAGATGTGTTTATAGGTGTTTCTGTAGGAGATGTGGTTAAAAAGGAAATGGTTAAAAATATGAAAAAAGATGCTATTGTTTTTGCGTTAGCAAACCCCATTCCAGAAATTTTTCCTGATGATGCCAAAGAAGCGGGGGCAAGAATAGTGGCAACAGGACGATCGGATTATCAAAATCAGATTAATAATGTTCTTGCGTTTCCGGGAATATTTAGAGGTGCATTAGATGCCCGAGCAAGTGATATTAATGATGAAATGAAGATAGCTGCAGCATATGCAATTGCTGGGGTAATTAACGATACAGAATTAAATGAAGAAAATATAATTCCAAATGTTTTTAATGATAAAGTATCAAAGAAAGTTGCAACAGCTGTCAAAGAAGCAGCAGTAAAAAGTGGGGTAGCAAGAATATAATATAAAAGATAAAAGCCCGCTATATTAAAAGCGGGCTTTTTAGGTTATCTGATTTTCTCTTCTTTATATCTTTGATAATCTACAATAGTATTATTGATTCTGGAATACTCTGATGCAAATGCCATAAAGTGGCTTTCAATAAAATTATAATAATCAACAGGTTTTTTAGAGTCAAGAGTTTCCAAGAATTCATCCAATAAATTAAAATCTGAGCCTTGATGGCTACTTTTATACTTAGGATTGAGCTCAATAACTTCTTTTTTGTCGTTACTGAAAGTATTTATTTCAATATAATTTTTTGCAAAATTTCCAAATAGCTCGCCTTTTGAACCAGTTATTTTGATGATTCTTGTTTTATCATGTGTGAAGGCATCGAGTGTAAATATGACATCTATACTATCATCGAATTTCATTAATACTTTTTGATTATCAAGCACATCATTATCAAGTTTATAAACGCATTTACCAAAATTAGTAGTTCTTAATGCATTAATTCGACCTTCATAACTTAGATCATTGGTAATGGTGTTTACGGGCCAACCATTATTTTCCATATTTAGATATATTTTTGTTGCAGAATATGGACAAGAATTCTTTAATTTACAATCTAAACAATTATCTGAAGCTTGATTAGGGCAATTTTCTTTTCTAAAATGCTTTAGGCTTCCAGTTGAATAAATTTGCAAACATTTTTTCCCCAGTATCCATTGAAGAATATCAAGGTCGTGACAACTTTTAGTAAGAATGATAGGACCCACATCTTTTGACTTTCTCCATCTTCCTCGAACGTAACTGTGAGCCATGTGCCAATATCCAATGTGCTCTTCTTGGATAACAGATACTATCTCTCCTAGTAAATGCAAATCTATAATCTCTCTGATTTTTTTATAAAAATCAGAGAATCTTAATACGTATGCAGGCATAATGTATTTGTCTTTTTCTATTGCTTTTTTTATTATTTGAACCGAATCTTCTATAGTTGGAGCAACAGGTTTTTCTATTAATATGTTGTATCCTAGATCCAAAAAGGCTAAAGCAGGTTCTTTATGCAAGTTTTCTAATGTTGCAATAATAGCAATATCAGCAATCTTTGGGAATTTTAAAAGGTCTTTCCAATCTCTTACACAATATTTATCTTCTATATTATGGTTCTCTTTAAAGTAGTTTCGTCTGTAATCGTCAGGTTCAGCTACAGCTACAAATTTTAGTTTGTCTTTGTATTTAAGGGCATAAGCTCCATATGTATTTAAACCTCTTTCTCCCGCTCCTATTAATATTGCGGTTTTCATACTTTTTAATTCCTCCTAGGAGATTAATATTTTTTTAGTATATCCTCCAACATTTTTTTGGCTTTTAGAATATCTTTTTTCTGTTCAGGACCAGATATTTCCCTTTCTATGATGAGAGGACCTTTATAATCATATTTTATTAACCTATCTAAAAGGACTGGGAAATTAACCAGACCTTCTCCCACAGGGGTTTCTTCTCCAAGATCCCTACCGTTTGTAGGATATCTTCCATCTTTTACGTGTACACTTCTAATTAGGCCTTTGTATAAATCTACTGCGTCAACTGGATTAGCTTTTCCATACATTAATAGATTAGCAGGATCGAGGTTTATTCCAAGGTTATCTAAACCAACATCTTCGATAGTTCTCAATAAAGTAATAGGTGTTTCCTGACCTGTCTCAAAATTAAAATATATTCCAAGTTTTTGTGCTTCTAATGCTACATGCTTGATTGTTGTTACCGTTTCTAAATATTCTGTGGTTGAAGGATTTTCTGGTATGAATCCAACGTGAGTTACTATATCTTTAACACCTATTTCTTTAGCAAATTTTGCACCTAATTTTAATGCTTCCATTCTTACATACCTAAATTCTTTTGGAACTAATCCTAGAGTAGCAGGTCCTTCAATGAAATCCCATACCCGTGGTCCTGGCCAACCAACCCACAGACTGCTTATTTTAATTTTCCCCTTTGTAATTTCTAAAAGTTTTTCTGCATTTTCTTTTGTTAGATTTTCCACATGCCAGGCATTAACTTGACAAACGTTTAATCCTAACTCCTCTAAGTTTTTTGTTCCATGTTCAAGTAATTCTTCTAAAGGAATAATTACCCCTATGTCTAAATTGTACATATTTTATCCTCCTCTTTTTCAACTTTTATATTAAATTTACTGTTTTTCCTTTATTATCTGCAGATTCCATCTCTGCCAAAGCAATTTTTATTGTTTCCATAGAACTACTTGGAGGGCATACTTCTATTGGTAAATCATTTAGTACAGCGTTGGCGAAATACTTTATTTCTTTGTAATATGCATTTTCATTTGACAACTCGGGTATAAATGGTTTGCCTTCATTTGGAGTTACTTTTAATTGTCCTTTTTCGAAGATAAGATTTCCTTTTTCGAAGTTTATTCTATAACGCATTTCAAAAGGGAATTCTCCATTTAATAACCAATCATCTTCTGCAGTTAGTATTTTTTTATCGTTAAAAAAGTATCTTGTTGACACTACATCATACCCTGTGGTTGGTAATATATTAGTAGATATGGTAGAAACCGCATGAGGCAAGCCAAAAAACCAGTTTACTACATCTATATCATGTATATGTTGATCTAATAGTACACCACCACTTTTATCTTTTTGTAGGTACCAGTTTTGATAAGACCATTTTGGGGTATTTCCACCTCTGAAAAAGTATGCTTCAATTACGTCGCCATACTTTTTAGAGTCTATTAATTCCTTGGCATATTCATAAGCGGGCCAAAAACGCAAACAATGTCCAATCATCAATTTTTTGTTGTTCTTTTTAGCGGCATCTATCATAGCTTGACATTGTTCCAAATTGAGAGCCATAGGTTTTTCACACAATACGTTTATTCCTGCATTTAATGCTTTAACAGTTGCTTGGGAATGTAAATAAGTTGGTAGTGCAATGTCAACATAATCAAGTTTTTCATTTTCTAACATTTTGTCGATACTTGTGTATAATCTATATTTTGAAAAATCAAACTTCTTTTCTCCTATCTTTATATTACCTGGAGTAAACTTATTTTCAAATTTTTCAGGATCTATGTCACAAATAGCTACTAGTTTTAAAGGGAAACCTTCACTTTCTAACTTGATGTAATTTTCTAAATGACCTCTTCCCATAAATCCTATACCTATTAATCCAACCTTCAACATCTTACCCTCATCTCCTGTATTTATTATTATATTAAAGTACCTTTAATGTTTTGATTTCATTGAAGCCTAATACATTATCTAGAACTTCCCAAAAACTACCTTTTATGATTAATAAGTTTTCTTCTCTGTTGATTTCAAAAATTCCATTTTTTTCGATTAACTTTTCTAATTTGTTTACTATATTCTCTGTGAGTGAAGGACAGCTTCGAGTAACAGTTCCGTTGAATATCACGATTTCTGGGTCTAATACCATTATTACTGGTGCAAATACATCTGCGATCTTCTTTGAAATATATTCGAACTCTTTATTTACGATAGACAATTGATTATTTCGTTCTAGTTCTACAAGAATTTGTTCACTATCTTCATAGGTTAAGTTTAATTTATTTTTAGCAAATTCAATAAGAGATCTTTCTGAAATTATTTTTTCTAATTCTTCATACTCTCCCTTATATTCTACTTTTAATTGACCTATTTCTCCAGCATTTCCCTCCTTTCCTGTATAAAGGTCTCCATTTATTATTATTCCCATTCCTATGCCCATGCTAAAATAAATAGCAAGCACATTATCGTATCGAGAATTACTTTCGTAGAATCCTTTAGCTAACAAATTAGCATCATTTTCCCAAAAAACAGGTATCTTTTTATCTTCTAATGTAATATATTCATATATGGGTTCATCTTTCCATCCATAAAATCTACTTTTGATAATTTTTTTATTTTTTTTATCAATTGGGGTGGGAATAGCTACACAAATACCTAAGACCTCACATTGATTTTCTGATAATAAATCTCCTAATATTGTTTTAATTTCATTTTCTAATAGTTTCCATAAATCATGAAATTTGATATTTCGTTCAAAGGTCATCTTTTTATGCCGTAAATTATTTTGATGATTGTCTAAAAAGAATATATTTGCATTTTGATACTCAATATGAACCACTATCGTTATTTTTGAATCAGGATTCAAAAATATTTTTTTTGATCTTCTTCCTAAACTACTTGAAGTATCTAGTTCCTCTAGAATAAACCCTTCTTCTATTAATTGAGCGACATTATTACTTACTGCGGGAAAACTAATATTTAAATCTTTAGATATGTTCGTTCTAGTTGTGAAGGTGTTATAATTTTTAAAGAGATAATACAAAATTCTTTTTTTGTTGGTTTCACTGATTTTTTCAGAAATTCTACTTTTAGCCACGTTGACTCACTCCCCCAAACTTTAACATGGAAATATACGAACATGCATATAACATATTTATATTTTCACATGTTTTAATTATAGTACAAAAATATAGTTTTTAAGTTAATATATTTTTATCTTAAAAAATTATATTATATTTTTTAATTTATTAAAAATAGTATTACTACTATTTAAAAGGAAATAATGGTAAATAAACCCATTTAAAGCCGTTTGTACTAAAAATCCCCATTAATTTAAATTAATAATTATAAAAAGTCTTTTGATTTCTAAGAATTTTCAACTTAATTAGTCTTAAAATTGCCTAATCGTATGTCAACAGGTATAAACAGAGATAGTATGATTTTGAAAAAAAGGTGAAGTTGATTATAATATTTTTAGTTTAAAAATATGATTTTCTACTCTTCAATTATTTTCAGTCCAAAAAAATTAAATTTAAAAATTCTACTTTTAGTTTTTTCCTGGATTTAAAGAAAGTAAATCTAAACTTTTATGGATGAAGGAGGTTATTGAGAATGAAAAAGTTTCTTAGTGTGTTATTTTTAGTTACTTTATGTGTTGTGGGATTTTCTAAAACGACTATTGTTCACTGGATGCATCATTCGCCTGCAAGATTAGAATTTGTTGATAAGATGGCCAAGCAGTTTATGGAGGAAAATCCAGATGTTGAAATAGTTATTCAGTCAATCCCTTTAAGTGAATATAAAACAAAATTGCTTGCAGCAGTAGCAGCTGGAAGTGGACCTGACGTCGCACAAGTTCCAGGCGAGGCAATGCTTGAACTTTACTATTATCAGGTTATTCAACCATTTCCAACTACAGTTATGTCAATTGAAAAACTTCAAAAAGATTATATAGAACCTACCGTAAGAAATCTTATTATCGATGGTGAACTTTATGGTTTACCTACAGATGTTCAAACAATTGTTTTATTCTATAATCCAGTATTATTTGAACAAGCAGGTTTAGACCCCAACAGACCACCTGAAGATTGGAATGAATTGATAGAATATGCAAAGAAATTAACAAAATGGGAAGAAGGGAAAATGGTTCAAAGTGGTTGGGCTTTTGAAGGTTATGATAGAGAATTAGAGACTATGATGAGATGCGCAGGAGCTACATTTTGGGAAGACGAAAAGCAAACTAAAGTTAAATTAGAACCTGCAATCCTTGAAACATACGAATTTTACAAAAAGGCTATAGAAGAGCACAAAGTATATACACCAGAATTTGGCTCTAGATGGACAGGTTTTAGGCAGATAAAAGAAGGAATGGTTTTTGGTCATGGAGCTATGGTCGGATCTTTTATGGTAGGAAGTCATCCTGACTTAGTTTTCAGAACAGCCCCTGTTCCAAAACATCCTGAAACTGGTAAAAGAGTGACAGTTCTTACTTCCTGGTCATTGTCTATAATGGAAGGATGTAAAGATCCAGAGGCAGCAGCAAAGTGGTTGTTATATATAACCTCAGAAGATGCACAGAGAAAGTGGTTGGAAGAAACTGGAGAATTACCTTCTCTAAAAGTTGTTGCAAATGATCCAAAGTATATAAACGATCCACTTTTAGGTGCCGTAGTTGATTCTCTAAATTATGCTGAACCCACTTTTTCGAAAGGTTGGGCTAACCCATCTGCAATGTTACGTGATGCATACAACGATATAATAAAGAAAGGTGTACCTGTTGAAGAAGCTGCATCAAAAGCAATAAAAGAAATAAATAAATATCTGGAAGAAACTTTTGGACAATTTGAATAATATTTATTATCAATTAAATTCTTAATTAAGCCCCCTTACGGGGGCCATTTTAGGATATAGTTAAAAATCCTTTTTTTTAAAACTTAATTTTAATCAATAATGTAAGTCATAAAGCATAGTTGAATTGTGATAGATTATATTTCACTGATGGGAGGTAGATTGTTGAAAAAAACTTATTCAAATAAAATACTTTTATATTCGTTATTATTTGTTTTTATTTTTAGTAATGTAATTTGTTATGGAGCTTTGACTAAAGGTCAAATAGAATCTGAAGAGAAGGGTTATTTTATTTATATTATTTGGGATGCCTTTAGATATGATTATTATGAGTGGGCAAACAGCGGGCAATATCCAGGAACACCTGCACTTAACGAACTTATCGAGAATGGCGTTTTATTTACAGACGCAAGTACTGGCATACCTTCAATTACTAATCCAATGCAAGCTGTATTAGTAACAGGGGCTTATCCCAGAACAACTGGAAATATTTATAGATATTTTGATAAAGAGGATCAAATTGTAAAGCAAACTCGTAGAGATAATTCCGCAGAAACATTAGCAGAAGCTGCATCAAAACAAGGATTAAAAGTAGCGTCGGTTCAGCAATTTATGGTTCAAGATAGAGGAACGAGTTATGAAGATCCTTCTCATCTATATATTCAACCGTCTGGAAGTTTTCAGAAAAGAGTCGATGAGTCAATCAAAATCTTGAAAGGACAACCTGTTGTAACTCAAGGCGATACTGAAGTAGTATTTGAAGGTATACCAGATATTATGTTCATATACTCAGATGATTTAGATACAGTTGGTCATAACGAAAAACCTTCATATGGTTATTATGATTCAATACCCGCTGATAGAGAAGAAGAAAGAATTGAAAGGTGCGTTGAGGTTTTAATTCAAATGGATAGTGAATTAGCAAGATTAATAGATACTTTAAAAGAGATAGGAATTTACGAAAAAACCTCATTTGTTATAGCGGCAGATCACGGAATGACACCTTATTCAGGAACATCTAGTCTTAATGATTTAATAGAAATATTGGAAAATTGTTTAGAAGCGTTAGGACACCGGGTTAATAATGATACTGTGGTATTTTTGGCTAAAGATCAAGCAGCTAATGAAGCTAATAAAATCGTTATTGTTAGTGTTGGTCTTCAAGCTCAAATCTATTTAAACTGGGATTTTACGCAAGAAGAGTATGATTTTATTGTAAATGAGTTGAAATCTAGTTTATATAGCGAATTCATAGGAGGTGTTTTAACCTTCGATGAACTTCAAGCAAGAGGATCTCATCCGAAAACAGGAGATATGTTAGTATGGCCCAAACCACCGCATCATTTTAAAGATAGTAAGACAAATTATAAAGCTCCTGGAGGGCATGATACAATAGATGAAAGTAGTCAGCACGTGTTTTTGTTGATGAGTGGAGCAGGTTTTAAAAAGGGAACCACAATAAATAAGAAGGTTTATAATTGGGATATTGTTCCGACAATTTCAAAGGTGCTCAAAATAGAACCTCCAGAAAATGCGGATGGCAAAGTTGTTATTGAAGCAATTCAATAAAATGTAATTATTGTATTAAACCTGTAATAGATTAAGGGGCGAAAAATTTTTCTTATAGATAAACATTGGCCAAAAATTATATTGTTTATTTTAAAGTAATTTAGGAGAATATATCAGAGCTATTTTCGCTCCTTTTTCTAGTTAGAACCATGGTGGTGTTTTTATTTTAAAGTGATGGATAACAATTTAATGTTTACTGCGTGAGGGGAGGAATTAGATGAATTCCTATAATAAGAACTTGAATATCTTATTTATTCCAGGTATTTTGATATCGACTATAGGTCTATTTTTGCCTATAATTGCAGATAAAGGAATCATGTTTATAAAAGATTTTAATTTTTTTGGTATACCACTTTTATATATTTTTATTATACTAATAGCAATCAATTTTTTGTTAAACTTTACCAAAAAAAGAAAATTATTGCTCTTAACATCTTTTATTCAACTATTTTTCGTGCTTTCCTTACCTTTTCTTAGGAATCAATGGAAACAAGTTTATCGAGCAAAATTTATCCTATATTTTTTCAAAAAGGCTTCATTTGGTTGGTATTTTTTGGCAATTGGGAGTATTTTCTTATTAATTTATGCGTTTAAACTATATTCTAAGAAAAAGACTATACCTTATCTGTTTGTTACACCGACACTCGCTGGAGTTGGTTTTTTAACCTTTTTCCCAGCTATATTTGCTATATTTATTAGTTTTAGAAAATGGAATTTGCTGGTTCCTGTAAAACCTTTTGTGGGATTGTCAAACTATGCGCAAGCGATAACCGATGAGTATTTTTTAAGGTCTTTGTGGATCAGTTTTAAATATGCTTTAGGTGTAGTTCCGAGTCGTATTATATTTGGTTTCATTTTTGCATATTTAATATACTCTATTCCTAAGTTTAAAAGCTTTTTTAGGGTTGTTTATTTTTTACCAGTAGTTACTTCAACAGTTGCAGTAAGTGTTATCTGGAAATGGATTTATCATCCATACTATGGATTAGCAAATTATGTAGTTAGTCTATTTGGAATGAATCCTATAGACTGGTTAGGAAATCCGTCAATAGCCATTTGGGCAGTCGCAGCAGTTTCTGTATGGAGATCTTTAGGATATGATATTATTATTTTCCTATCGGGGTTAAATGACATACCTGATACGGTTTTAGAGGCATCACAAATAGATGGAGCAACAAGATGGCAACAATTTTGGAAGATTATTGTTCCATTAATTAAACCTTCACTTGTGTTGATATTTATAACTTCAACAATTAGCGCAATACAGGTGTTTACAGAAATTTATATGATGACCGGAGGTAACGCAGACACCAAAACTGCTGTCTATTATATTTGGGAGTATGGTTTTAGTAGACTACAAATGGGATATGCATGTGCGATGTCTATGATATTATTTGGTATAATTTTAATTATTTCACTTATTCAAATGAGAGTTACAAACCTTTTCAAGGAGGAGTAACTATGAAATCTAAGAAGAAAACTGATAGAATTTTTTATACATTTTGTTATATTATTCTTTTGGCAGTCGCTGTCATAATGATAGTTCCATTTTTATGGATGATTTTATCAACATTTAAGCCTTTACATGAGTTGTATCAATTTCCACCAACTTTTTTACCGAAAAATTTCACTTTTGAAAATTATAAAGAGGTATTTACAACAGTACCTTTCTTTAAATACTATATAAATTCTTTTATAGTTACCATTTGTTCAGTAGCATTAACTTTATTCACATCTTCTACTGCAGGGTTTGCATTTGCAAAGTATCATTTTAAAGGAAGAAATGCGATATTCAAGATGCTTTTAAGTGCAATGATGATTCCTTTTCCTGTAACAATTATTCCTTTATATATTATGGTATATGAATTGGGCTTGGTAGATACCTATGCAGCTTTGATCGTAACGGGTTCTATAAGTATCTTTGGAACTTTTTTGATGCGGCAGTTTATACATGGAATACCGGATGATCTTTTAGATGCGGCCCGTATTGACGGAGCCAGTGAATGGTTGATATATAGAAAGGTTATTTTGCCCAATATAAAACCAGTTTTATCAGCCCTAGCAATTTTATCGTTTATGGGAAGCTGGAACGCATTCTTATGGCCTTTGTTAGTAGTAAATACAGACAAACATAAAACCATTCAATTAGGCGTTCAATACTTTTCACAGCAGTATGGAGATTTAGTACATTTACAATTAACTGCTGCAGCCATGGCAATTTTACCTATTATAATTGTATATTTATTCCTACAAGAACAATTCATCAAAGGAATTACTATGAGTGGGGTGAAAGGATAAGTGATAAAAATAAAAAAACACCTAACTATATTGCTCGTTCTTATTTCAGCGATAATATTAATTGCACATCCAAAAAATGTAGTGATAATAATGGGAGATGGAATGGGTTATAATCATTTACTTTTGTCAGAATTTTTGGCAGAAATAAATGATTTAGAGATTGCAACAAACAAGTTTCAAGTAGCTTCTTTAGTTAGAAACGAAACAGTTGATAATATTGTGACTGATTCTGCAGCGGCTGCAACCGCTTTTTTATGTGGACAAAAAACTAAGCTAGGATATTTAGGAATGGATAAGGATCAAAATCCTATTAATTCTATAGCTACTATTTTGAAAAAAGAAGGATATAAAATAGGTTTAATAACTAACACAAAATTTTCTGATGCAACACCCGCTGCAATGTATGCTCATACATTTCGAGATGACAAAAATAAGATAATAGAAGATCTTATAGACTCAGATTTTTTAGACTTTTTTGTAGCAGGAGGTTTAGAAGACTTAGGAGTGAATCCCTTTACATTAAAACCAACCTCTAAGTCACCATTAAAAAAAATAAACGAAAAAGGATATAAAATATATGGCATTAATTATGAGCCTTTATTTGATTCGTCTGATGATAAATTCATGGCGTTTGTTTCACTGGGGCATAAAAGTTTTGAAAATCAATTGAATGCCGGAGAACCCACTTATCTTGAGATTATAGAAAAAACAATTTCAAAAATAAATTTTAACGATCCTTTATTTCTTTTTGTTGAATGTGGAAGGATAGATCATGCATCTCATATAAACGACGAAAAAGCACTTAAAGCTGAATTGGTAATGTTTCAGAAAATAGTAGATTATCTTACAAACGTTTTCTCACCAGAAGATACCTTGTTTATAATTTTTGCAGATCATGAAACAGGAGGTCTTTCGCTTCTGTCGTCTCCCACAAAAAGTGATGATATTTCTATAAAATGGAATGCTACAGATCATACAGCTACTTATATACCCTTTCTAACTTATGGAAATTCAAAAGATATTTTTCCAAAACATATGCATCATGAAGACGTGAAGAATACTTTATTAAAAATATTAGAAATAGAAATTTCTGAAGGAGTGTACGCAAGATGAAAAAAAAGCTTGTATTTATTATGTTTGTATTAATATTAACATCTTTTTCTTTTGCTGCGATAAAGGTGATGACATATAATATTCAACATGGATTAGGAATGGATGAGGTATTTGATTTTCAAAGAACTATTGATGTATTAAAGGAAGAGAACCCAGATATATTAATGGTTCAAGAGGTAGATCAAGGTAGATCTAGAAGTTTAAATCTAAAACAAGCTGAAATTATAGCAGACGAACTAGGAATGGATTATTATTTTTATCCAACTGAAGGAAAGGATAATTATGGGGTAGCTATTTTTAGTAAATTTAAAGCTATTGAAAAATTTGGATTTGATTTGCCCCAACCCAAATGGATGTTAGCTACACAAAGAGGGGCAGCAGCTATGGTGATTGAAGTTGATGGAAAGCAAATGCTTGTAATTAGTACTCACCTAGGTCTTGGAGGTTTGCAGGAAATACAAACAGAGGTTATGGAATTATTAAACGTTTCAGAAAAATATGGGTTACCTACACTAATAGGTGGAGATTTTAATATATCATATTTTGAATTATCCTATGGTGTTAAAGAATTTCTACATAAATTTGAATCTGTTAATCAAGAACTTAAAAAAGAAATTAAGACTTTTCAATCAGATTTTCCAGGTTCACAAATAGATTTTATATTTTTTACAAGAGGAGATTTTAAAATTATGGATGCATATACTGTAAATTCGTTTGCTTCAGATCATTTACCTCTGATTTCTTTAATAGAGTTTTAATAATTACTAATATCATAGAGGGTGTTTAAGATGAAGAAACTATTGTTTATTACAATTGATTCATTGGGGCAAGATCTTGTAGACAAGTCAAATGCAGTATTTATTAAAAGTATTTTGAGAATGGGAAATACAATTGAGAATCTAAAAACAGCTTTTCCTTCTTTAACAACTCCAATGATGACAACTATATTAACCGGGCAATATCCAGAAACACACGGAATTTATTCTAATTCTATCTACAACTATGAACAAAACGAAGTAATTGGAAAGTTAAGAGGAGTAAAAGTTCCCACAATATCGGAAATACTAATGAATAAAGGATATAAAACATTATCAGTTCAACACTTTATGCTTGAGAATAGATGCAATAAATATGTTCAGGTAGATGGTTCCAATCCGGAAAATAATACTAATACTATCATAAATGAATTAGAAAATGTTGACTATGATGCTGTGTTTACTATCTATCAAAGTGTTGATTCAATAGGTCATAAGTATGGTGCTTTACATTCAAAGAGAATTGAAGAATTAGAAAAAGTAGATCAACAAATTGAGAAATTGTACAATTATATTAACAAGAAATGGAAAGATTTTTTGTTGGTAATAAATTCAGATCATTCTATGAGTACTTATAAAAAACATAGCAACTTCTCTATAATCAAATTATTAAATGGATATGGATTAAAAGGCAATTTTTATAATCCTGGCGAAAAAATTCCAAATGATGTCGATTTTGTCCTAATTAGGCAACCAACTGTTCAAATTTATCTTAAAAGCAAAAAAGCCCAAAATAAAAAGAATGAAATAATTTATGATTTAGAAAGCGAAACAGATGTTGCTAAAGTGTATGATGAATATGAATTGACAAAATTACACAATCCTTATTTATGTGATATTGCATATACACTAAAAAAAGGTTATACAGACAATATTAGCAGCTTGTTATTATCAGTTAAAGGTTTTGGATATCACGGAACTTTTGAGGAGAGTGATGCTATAGCTACTTTTTATGGAGGAAACATAAAGCAGGAAAAATTAAAAGATTTTGATTTAACCGTAATAACCCCTAAAACTTTAAAATATTTAGGGATAGATATAAATCTGGAATCAGGTGAAAAAAATGTTACCAAAATATGATTTACACATACACACGAATTATTCAGATGGTTCACAAACTTTTGAAGAAATTCTAATAAAAATTGAAGAGGTAGATTTAAAATGCTTTGGAATTAGTGACCATTTTGAGAAAGGTCATAATCATAGTGTCAGCACAAGTGCTAATGAATATTATAATCATTTCTTGAAAATTAAAAATATAGCCAAAGAAAAAGGTATAATAATGCTTTTAGGTGCAGAAGTAGGCTTTAATGACAAAGAAATTTTAATTCCAGAAAATATTCCCAATGTTGATTATATAATAGGAAGCATTCATCAAATGCCTCAAAATTTAGAAGAAGAAGATTATTGGGACTTATATAAAAAGTATGTAGAGAAAGCAGTTTCAGAATATTCTTTTCAAATACTTGGCCATGTTGAAGGATATTTGCCAGTAAATAAGTTTATGAAACCAGATAGCACTTTTGAAGATAGAAGAAGTTTTGAAAAATTAGTAGCAATAAAATATTTAAACTTAGAATGGTACAAAGAAATCGCTAAAGAGATGGCAAAAAACAAAATAGCTTTGGAAATTCACGAAATGTCGGAATCACCAAGGAAAGAGGTAATAAAGATTATGATTGAAAATGGTGTAAAACTCTCATATGGGACAGATTCTCATGCTTTACATCAATTATCTAAAAGAAACTATTTTAGTGAAGTAACTGAACAGTTAGGATTGAAAGAGAAAGAGTTTTTAAAAATAGAAGATCTTTTTAATTGTTAACATGTTCAAAAAATAAAAGCAGGTGCTTAAGCACCTGCTTTTATAATATTGTATGAACTTTAATATAACGAGTTTTCGTTAATTGGTGAAAATTCTCCTTGTAGCATATGTTCTAATTCTTCAATAGTATAAACTTTTATTGGTTCAATACCATTAAAATATGTTGCATATTCGCTAGTATAGGCCCCTGTATTTATAAAATAAACAATGTCGTTATAATCTATATTGATAGGTAATTCAATTTCATCATAAATAGTATCAACACTGTCACAAGTTGGGCCTGCAAGTGTCATCGTCATTTTTTTAGTGTCTTCTTTTCCTTCCACAATTACTTCATACCTAAAATTTTCAATAGTTTCCATCAAACCATGAAAAACTCCAGCGTCTAGGAAAACCCAGGTTTGAGTACCTTTTTTGCTTCTTAATATTACTCTTGAAGCGATTATGCCAGCATTTCCAACCATAGATCTGCCAGGTTCTGAAATAATCCTTAATCCTTTTACCCAACCGAGATATTCATTTACAGCCTCATTTATAACCTCGCCAATCTCTTCAACACTGGGAACAGGTTTGGTGTGTTGAACGGGGATTCCACCACCAAGATTCAATAATTTTAGATTAATTTTCTCCTTATGAAGTTTTTCAAAAACCTCGCTAGCGGTTAATATTGCCTCTTTCCATTTATATTTATTGTATGATTGAGAACCAACATGAAAAGATACTCCGTATGGAACTAGTCCTTTTCTTTTGGCATACTTCAAGATATGTATTAGATGATCAACGTCAGTTCCAAATTTTCCTGAAAGTGGCCAATCAGAATCATTTGAACTCATAGCTAGTCGCCCATATACTTTTGCACCAGGGGCATTTCTCGCTATTTTTTCGACTTCCATCTCAGCATCAACAGCAAAATATTCAACACCATTTTCCCATGCAAACTTTATATCTTTTTCCTTTTTGATAGTATTACCAAAGCTCATTCTTTTCGTAGGTATTCCTAAGTCCATCAATTTTACAATTTCACCCTTGGAAGCAACATCAAAAGATGATCCGAGGTCCCTCAAAGTTTCAAGAATACTAGGGTGTGAATTAGCTTTAACTGCATAAAAAATTTCCACGTTATTTATAGAATTCTTGAGCCTTAAATAATTTTCTCTTACGTAAGCATTATCTAGCACTAAAAATGGTGTTTCTAAAACCTGAGCTGCCCTTCTAATGAGAGGCGTCAATTCCAATTCTTTCATCCTCCTAAAATATTGTTTTATTTTTTAAATTATATTTATCGGTAGTATATTTAATACTTTTTAAGTAACGCTATTACATTACTTACGTTAATATATAATTATGAAAAGTTAAATTTTTCAAATACGCAGTAGTTCTAAATATTCACTTGATTTATTTTTATATTTTATATTTTTATTATATAATATATTGTAAGTAAAAAGCCGAGATGGCGGAACTGGTAGACGCGTAAGATTCAGGATCTTATGGGTTTTATACCCGTGCGGGTTCAAGTCCCGCTCTCGGCACCATATCTTATCCAAACATATAAGGGTGAGATAGAATTTCTATAATAAAAAACTTGAAAAGGAGGCGTATACATACGAACCAACTTACTTCCGATCGAAAATTAGCTTATAAGTTTATCTTATTAATGGGAATCATTAGTTTATTAGGAGATATTGTTTATGAGGGTGCAAGAAGTATCTCAGGACCATATTTAGCCTTTTTAGGAGCTGGAGCAAGTATCATTGGAATTGTTGGTGGGATAGGCGAATTTGTAGGGTATGCATTGAGGTTGGTTTTTGGATATTTTGCCGATAAAACTAAAGCTTATTGGACTTTAACTATCATTGGTTATGGATTGCTTTTATCTATTCCTCTTTTAGCATTTTCGAATAGTTGGCAAATAGCTGCTTTTCTTTTAATAATGGAACGAATGGGAAAAGCTATTAGGAGTCCTGCCAGAGATGCAATTCTTTCTCATGCTACAAAGCAAGTTGGAAGAGGATGGGGATTTGGTATACATGAAGCTCTTGATCAAATAGGTGCAATAATAGGTCCTTTGATTTTTAGTGCAGTTTTTTTGTTGAATTCACAATACAAAACTGGATTTGGAATTTTGATTATCCCTGTTGTTATTTTGTTAATGCTTCTATTTTTTGCTAGATCTAAAGTTCCTTCTCCTCAAAAGCTAGAAGTGTCTATCGAATCTGATAAACAAATAAATAGTTATGATAATAAAAATAAATGGTCTAAGACATTTTGGTTATATACTTTCTTTACATTATTAAGTGTGATGGGTTTTGTTCAATATCCGATAATTGCGTATCATCTTAATGTAAACTCTATAATTTCTAACGTATGGATACCAATTTTTTATGCAATTGCAATGGGAATAGATGGAATAACAGCTCTTATTATTGGAAGAACATATGATAATATAGGCTTAAAAACTTTGCTGATTATCCCAATAGCGACTTTAGTTATACCTTTTTTTGCTTTCTCTTACTCAAAAATATTTATTTTATTCAGTATAATAATTTGGGGAATTGTAATGGGTATACATGAAACAATTATGAGAGCAGCTATAGCTGATTTGATACCTCTAGAAAGAAGAGGGACAGCTTATGGAATATTTAATACAGTTTATGGCTTATCAATGTTTATTGGGGGAACCTCAATAGGGTTTTTATACGAGATTTCTCTATCATATGTGGTAACTTTTGTTGTTATCATTGAAATAATTTCCTTAATTTTTTTATACAGTCTTATAAGAAACGTTAATCAGCGTGCAAATGCTTAGAAGGAGGAATATGATTCAAATATGAGAAGTGTTTTTAGAGATTTCACAGATGAATTTTTTCAAATTTTAACTTATCCTAAAGAACAATGGAACGTTTTTTGGCAAAAATATAAACAGTCAATAGATGTTATAGAACCGTTGATGAAAAAACAAGGTCTATCGGATGAAGAAGTTATAAATATTTTTAGAAAAATGGGTAGAAAAGAGTTAGATAAGGCTTACTGGTATAGACAAGAGATTATTAGGGAGTTTAAGAGCGAGATAATAGGTGAGTTGACAAAAAATCCTGATAAATTACAAGTAAATAGAGGAGATTATGCCGTTTATCTTGTATGTTTTTTAGGGCAGAAACCGTATGAATTTTTGGATTCTTTCAAAGGAACAGTAATAGCGGTTGACTTTTTATACATTTATCTAAACAAAGATAGGATTAATCCTAAAGATTTAGTAGTAGAAGCTATTTTAAATTTTGTTTCAACAGTTCCCCAAAACACGAAGAAAGCCGATTTTTGGGTTTTATATGATAAAATTCTAACTATTGTTACAAATAGTAATTATAAGACAAAAGAAGAAGTTATGCAGAGAATTGTGGAGCTTTTAAGTGAAAGAATTGATTATTATAATTGGGTTGGATTTTACCTTGTAGATAATAAAGATAAAGGCTTGTTAACTTTAGGTCCTTTTGTTGGAGAACCAACCGAACATGAGAAAATTAAGTTTGGCCAAGGTATCTGTGGACAAGCGGCAAGTTCAAAAAAAACTTTTATTGTTGGAGATGTTACAAAAGAAGAAAACTATCTTTCTTGTAGCCCTAAAACAAAATCTGAGATAGTTGTTCCTATTTTTGATAAGAAAGGTAACATTGTTGGAGAAATAGATATAGATAGTCATCAAAAAGATGCTTTCGATCAGGATGATAAATTATTTTTAGAAGAAATTGCAAGATTAATTACTGATAGATTCTATTGAAAAGGTGATTTAGTGTATAAAGATAAAATAGTTAGAGTTTATGAAAATTATCTTCCCAAAGCTTTAGGAATTGAGTCTTATTTTTCTGTTCTTATTTCTTTAATTGAAGTGGAAGGTTCTACACATTTGCTTTTTGAACAAAGATCTAATCATTTAACCAGACAACCCGGTGAAATTTCTTTTCCAGGGGGTAAAGTAGAACCAGGAGAAACTCCTGAATATGCAGCTTTAAGAGAAGCTCAAGAAGAACTTAATTTAGAGCCTAATTTTGTGAAAATTATAGGCCCAAGTGATTATCTTGTAACTCCTTTCAATGACCTTATTTATTCTTTTGTTGGGTTCTTAGAAGTAGATCTTGAAGAAATAAAACCAAATGATGAGGTTGAAAGTGTATTTACAGTTCCTTTAGAATATTTTTTAATTCATGAACCATTAAAATATGAGGCTTATATTATTCATGAAATAAATGAAGACTTTCCCTATGAACTTATCCCTAAAGGAAAAGATTATGAATGGAGAATTGGTAAATACCCCATTTATTTTTACATTTACGAAAATCATGTAATATGGGGTATTACAGCTAGATTTACTTATGAGTTTGTAAAAAAACTAAAACTTTAAGCCCCACATAGGATAAATATCAGATCGTTTACATTGGTACCTGTAGGTCCTGTTCTTATTAACCCGCCTATTGCATCGAGAGCAGTATAAGAATCATTATTTTTAAGAGCGAATTCAACATCTATGTTTTGTTTTATAAGTTTATTTATAGTTTGACCATCTACTATTCCACCAGCTGCATCTGTAGGACCGTCTGTTCCATCTGTGCCAACCGAGACAATAATAACATCTTCATAATTATAAATTCCTCTGGCAGCTGACAGAGCTAATTCTTGATTCCTCCCTCCAAGGCCATTTCCTTGAACTTTAACTACTGTTTCACCGCCGAGAATAACAGCGCAAGGTTTATTTATAGGTCTATCCTTTTCAATTAATTCTCGGGCTATAGAAGCCAAGAATAAACCTGCTTCTTTTGCTTCACAATCAAGTGTAGTAGTTAAAATAATAGAATTATAACCTAATTGTTCAGCAATTAATTTTGCATTTTCACATACCTTATTCACACTCCCGATTATATAAGTATCTACATTTCTTAAAGATTTTGGTGTTTCACTAAACGCATGTAATAGATTTTCTGGGAGACTCAAATTGTACTTACTAATAATCTTTTTAACATCTTCTAAAGTTGTAGAATCAGGATAAGCAGGACCAGATGCGATGCTGTCTAATCTGTCTCCAATGACATCTGATAAAATTAAAGCGTAAATTTTAGCAGGTTCCGCTATTTTAGCAAATTGTCCACCTTTTACTTGAGATATATGTTTTCTAATTGTATTTATTTCAACTATATTTGCCCCGGATTTTAATAGATCATTATTTAACTTTTGCAAATCTTCTAATTCTATACCTTCATTTGGAAGTTCAAATAAAGAAGAACCTCCTCCAGAAACTAAAAATAATACTTCATCATCTTTACCAAGATTTTTAATCATTTCTATAACTTTCCTTGTAGCCTTTAGAGTATTTTCGTCAGGAATAGGATGACCAGCTTCATATATTTGTAGACCTTCAATAATTCCTTGAGAATGTTCATATTTTGTTATAACTATGCCATTTTTTATTTTTTCTTTTAAAAAGTCTTTTGCAGCCTTTGCCATTCTCCAAGCTGCTTTACCTATAGCGACTAAATAAATGTTTTCTCCTAAACTCATACTAGATAATTGTGATTTTACAGCATGTTCAGGTAATACTGAATCTATAGAATTGTTGATTATTCTTAAAGCATCTTCCCTTAATTTATTCAAAACATCAACTCCTAAATTAATGATTTAAATTACTTTTTTGTAAGTACATTTTTTTATCTGCAATTTCTATAGCTCGTTGAATATTATTAGTTTCTAGAGGCAATAGACAATACCCCATACTACATGAAGATTTAATTATATAATCATCAATTATTATTGTATCACTAACTATAGATTGTAGCCTAGTTATTATCTTTTTGATATCTTCATGATTGTTTATATTTTTAAGGATTAATATAAATTCATCGCCACCGTATCTAAAAAAGTAATCTTCGACTCTAAGCACGTTTTTTATTCTTTTAACAATTGTTTTAAGTATTTGATCTCCGACTGTATGACCGAAGGTATCATTTATTTTTTTGAAATCATCGATGTCTATAAACACTAAAGCAATATTATCGGTAATTATCGGATGATTTTTCATATAATCTTCAAGGGCTTTTCTGTTATATATTTCAGTTAGAGGATCCAAATGTGAATTTAAAAATAACTCATTTAACTTAAATACTGTTGTTAATACATTTTCAATTTCGATTTTTAAACACCTGGAAATCTCCTTTTCAATTTTTGTAAATTTTTTAGTTTTGAACCAATCGATATTTAATACCCCAACAATTTCATCGCCAATCTTAATTGGGATACCCAACCACGAAACTGTTAAAGGATTTTCTTGTTTCCAGGCAACGTTTTCTTTTACATTTTTGATAAAAAGAGAGCTATTAGACTCTAGCACGTTTCTTATATTTTCACCTTCATTTTCTAATTCATCTGCAATATCTTCTAAAGGTAAAAAATCTAAATTCTTAGACCATGTCAAAAATGTCCAATGTCCTTTATTTGGTGTTAATAAAAAACTCCAAGAGTCAGATTTTAAAAAATCAGGTAAATGCTCAATAAAAATTCTTAAAATGTCACTTTTTTCCTTTTCACCTTCTAGACAATAGAGTGCTGTTTCATACAATATGCTTTTAAACCTATTAATAACAGTTTTTTTGGGTGAAGGAGGAATGAAAATGAAGAACCTCTCTTTATCGGAGGTCAATCTCTTAATGTATTTAACAGTTTGAATGCCACGAAATAGAATTAATGCTAATAAAAATGTAACAAAGGTTAAGTAAATTAATACTAAATACATAAAATCACCAAAATTGTTTTTATTTTTAATTAAATCTGTCAAAAAATTATATCACAAGCAAAAATTAAAAAGAACTATTTTATGTTATAATTAAGTTAGTTAAGTAAACCATTTAACTGCACAAGGAGGGATATTGTGAAATATAACAATCTTGGTAAAGCAGGAATAAAAGTAAGTGAAATTTCGTTGGGTTCTTGGTTAACTTTTGGTAATCAACTTGACACTGAAGGTGTAAAGCAAACAATGAAAACGGCTTATAAACATGGTATAAACTTCTTTGATAATGCCGAAGCTTATGCAAATGGACTTTCTGAATCATTAATGGGAATGGCAATAAAAGAGTATCGTCGAGAAGATCTTGTTATTTCAACAAAAATATTTTGGGGTGGAAAAGGACCTAATGATTTAGGTGTGTCAAGAAAACATCTCTTAGAAGGAATATGGAATTCGTTGAAACGATTGCAACTTGACTATGTAGATCTAATCTTTTGTCACAGACCTGATCCAACTACCCCTATAGAAGAAACAGTGTTTGCGATGGATTATATAATAAGGAATGGGTTGGCCTTGTATTGGGGTACCTCTGAATGGTCCGCAAAACAGTTGGAAGAAGCATACACTATTGCTGATAAAAGAAATTTAATACCTCCTTCAATGGAACAGCCTCAATATAACATGTTTGTTAGAGAAAAGGTTGAAAAAGAATTTTTAACTCTTTATCAGAAATATGGATTAGGGTTAACCACGTTTAGCCCTTTAGCTAGCGGACTTTTAACTGGAAAATATAACGAAGGGATACCAGAAAATAGCAGATTGGCTAAATTTAAGGGTTTAAAAGATGATTTAGAGAAAGATGGTCTGCTCTCTTCAAAAAATATAGAAAAGGTAAAAAGGTTATCTAAAATTGCAAATGATCTTGGCGCAACTATGGCCCAACTTGCAATAGCATGGATACTTAAAAATCCGCATGTAAGTACAGTTATAATAGGTGCAAGTAGACCTGAGCAGGTCATAGAAAATGTAAAAGCAACAGAAGTTAAAGATAAATTGACAGAGGATGTAATGCTAGAAATAGAAAATATATTAGATAACAAACCGTTATAAAAACCCTAAAGGTAGTGTGTTTAACTCTTTGACCGCATCTTGAGAATTTATCTTTAAAAAACAACCCTGCATTTTGTCAGGGTTGTTAATTTGAAAACTTACTATAATAAATCAAATAACTTTAAAACGAACTTAATTTTCTAACAGCTATTAACTCATCTGGTAAAAAGAAATAGTGGTTTCCAAAGTTACTTTCATAGATGAAATCTTTTAGACTTTTACTTGAGTATTTAGAAAAATCTCCAACAATTGCTATTTTCACTTGGTAATTTACAAATTTTTGCAATATTTCACCCGCAATTTTAGTCTTTAAATCAAAAAAGTCTTCACAAATAGCTTCCTTATTTATTATAATTCTATCGCATCCTGTTTTATACAACATAGTCATCATGAAATCAAGCGCTGATTGTACATCTTTGATTATTACTTCTTGGCTATTAACAATAGCAATTTTGATATTATTCTCTTTTACAATGTTAATTGTCATATTTGTTTATAAGGGTATTTCACCTCCCTATTGTTTGTTAGGTAAAATTATATGTGAATAGCTTTTCCTTCTACTCCTTCAACAGCTTCTAGTATTATTTCACTTAAAGTTGGATGAGGATGGATTGCATCTGTAAGTTGATTAGTGGTCATTCCATACTTGACAGCTAATACGCCTTCCATGATCATCTCTGTTGCATTCTGGGAAACTATGGAAATACCGATTATTTTTTTTGATCTTTTGTCTGCGATTACCTTAACAA